>JAEEGJ010002645.1_pt1 | contig 84928 bp, 69 predicted proteins | sample 8958761 | NCBI WGS metagenome assembly JAEEGJ01 (sample SAMN16246546, study PRJNA631951) | gut metagenome | biome: gut microbiome; feature: rumen; material: RS-attached | host: Bos | place: Iran: Karaj | collected 2018-10
TAAGAGGATCATTTAGAAAGGCTTCTCTTACAAGCTCTTTATCAAATGTGAATGCTGCTTCCAATACTCTCTCATGGTTCTTAACATGAGGAATAATCAAATCATATATGTTCTTTGGCAAAGGACCTGCACTTACAGGTCTTATGGAATCTCTGTCAAAAATGGCATTGGTTTCTACAACGGCATTCTTGGGTAGATTGGGAATCTGACCGGCTGTGTTGGGAATATTAACATTGCTTATTACTCTCTCAAGTCCGCACAAAGCCTTGATAAGAAGAATTCCTTCTTCTCCCGTGGGCTTAAGCTCAATCTCTTCCTCAAAGGAAGCAAGTCTTTCGGAACGCTTAAGTCTGTCCTTAAGGTCTTTCTTTCTCCATTCCACACTTGTCAGGGCAAAATCCCAGCTTTCTACTGTCTCAGGATCCTTAAGATAAGTGTCCCCTGGCATAAACTCTGCGAGGTGCCTGTCTCCGGCAGCTGCAATAAGGCCATACTTATTAAACAGATCAAACTTTACTCTGTGTTTGCAGACGAAGCACTTGTTGGCCCAATGCTCGGAGTCGCCGCCTTCCCAGCCTCTCTCAAAGTTGTTATCAATATATTTCTTATATATGGGGAATAAATCCATTCCCTTATATGAAGCATAGTCAAACCAGGTAAAGTGATTTATACCAAGAACATTTATGTCAATGTCATGTCTGTCCACAAGTTCATCAACATAGCCCTCATATTTGAGTATTCTTCTCAAGAGATCCTGGGTTCCGAATACTTCATGGCAGCATCCGAAGGCCTTAATCTCGGGGAATACATGATAAAGAGTTTTTACACATAAGGACATGGGGTTGGTGTAGTTGATTACCCAGGCCTTAGGAGAATATCTCTTAATGGCTTCCGCTATCTCTGAGAACATGGGAAGTGTACGTAAAGCTCTGATTATTCCTCCGGGGCCTGCTGTGTCTCCAACAGACTGATAAATGCCCAGGCGCTCCGGCATGTGTACATCAACTGCCATCTCGTCAAAGGTTCCCGGCAAAATAGAGATAACCACAAAGTCGGTTCCCTCCAAAGCACTCTTTAATGAGTCCTTTACTTCATATTTCCACTTGCCTACAGCTTCTTTTCTCTCGCTTAAGTGGTTTCCGATAATGGCATTATTCTCTGCCGCATGTCTATCTATGTCATAAAGCCTTATGGTTCCGGAAAGCTTATCCTCAAGGGCAAGGTCTGTCATGAATGTCCAGGCCCATCCTCTGGAGCCACCTCCTATGTATGCTATCTGAACATCTTCGGCTTTATTGTTTACGTAGTGCATTTTTGATCCTCCGAAACTTATTTTCTATTGCATATTATACTAAAGGTAAAGTATAATATTCTTATATTATATTGGTTTATGTATAGTGTTTTCGAATGAAATTTACTTTTCTGTAAAGGAGATTACATATGCGTCAAACACTTTTTGAAGAGACTCTCGACGGCATTACCATTGACCGTGTAATCCGTGATTACGACTACAGCATGCCCACGAAGCATCTTCATGATGAATACGAAATATACTACCTGGTGGAGGGCGAGCGTTTTTACTTCATCGGCCAGAGAACCTATCATATTAAGAAGGGTGATCTGGTGTTTATAAATAAGAACGTTATCCACAAGACCGGTATGGCTTCAAGCCCCTATCATGACCGAATCCTTATTGAGTTCAGCGAAGAGCCCTTTAAGAGCTTCTTCTCCACCTTCGGCGACATAGGTTTAAATTCCTTTTTCGACGAGCACACCGGAGTCATGAGTTTAGACCCCAGAGAGCAGTCATATGTAGAGAACATCCTTTTAGGAATTCATTCCGAGATTCAGCACAAGAAGGCCGGATATCGACTCAGTGTCATGAGTAAGCTGGCATCCCTTCTTATCTTTGCAATGCGCCGTAGTGACAGGAGCACCGTTACAAGGGAAGCTGCTGCCGCAAGCCCCAAGCATAAGAAGATTGATGACGTTGCCGACTACATAATCAACCACTGCACAGAGCCTCTGTCTCTCGAGTCGGTAGCGGATGCGTTTTTCATAAATAAGTGTTATCTGAGCCGAATCTTTAAAGAGATTACAAGTTTTACAGTGAATGAGTATATCAACATCCACCGCATAAACAAGGCTCAGGAACTTCTGACCTCAACAAGTCTGTCCATAACCGATATTGCTGAGCAGTGCGGTTACGAAAGCCTTACTTACTTTGAGAAGGTCTTCAGAACATATAGAGAAATATCTCCCCTCAAGTATCGAAACAAGTACCGCCAGAACAATCGTCGCCGTTCATCAAAGGGCGATGATGTAAACAAGAACTAAAAAGGATATTTCATAATTCCTTCCGTTTCTACATACCACTTCCCGGTTGATTTCATGGCGCTCATTGCAAGAAGCAGCGAGCCGTTTCCGGGAAGGTAGAGCGGAAGGTCTTTTCTTGTTCCCTGAACGTTGTTTCCGTTTACCGCATAGGTATTCTTTGAAGTCTTATACAAAAGCATGTCGAAGGCTTCGTCGTACATTCCAAGCTTGGCATAGGTCATTGCCAGGAAGGCAAAATCCCATCCCCACAGAGAATCGAAATCCCAGGTTTCCTTCATCCTCTCCATGGAAGCTTTAAGTATTTCATCGTCAACTTCAGCTCCCACAAATCCCGGTGCAAAAAGCATTGAAGGATGGTCCATATTCAGTTTCTCGTAGGTTTCCTTAAATCCTTCGTACGCTGACAAAAGGCCGTCTTCAACGGGGGCTTTTGCCATAAGACGGGCTACTTTCAGCCACTTCTCTTTTTTGACGGACAGTTTCTCCATCCATCTGTAGGCCGTCTCAAGGCCAAAGCTCCAGTATGCCAACTCATAAGGAGGATTGAATATCTCTTCAGGGTTGCCCTTCTCCTGGACGGAGTATAAGGGGGGCTTAAGTACGTATCTGTTGTTTTTCTCATCATACTCGGCAAAATCAGCCATAAACTCCGCTGTTTCGATGATGAGATTCTTGTATTTTTCCAAAAATTCCTCCTCGGAAATAAGAGGAACTTCTGCTCTGTGTTCCGAATATCTGGCCCTTCTTAAAAGCTCCAGCATGTAAATCACATGGGGCTGCTGCCAGATTAACAAGGGGGCTATTGGAGAAGGGGCCTGGTCTGCAAGGTAACTTGTCATTTTGGGCCATCTGGCGCCGCTATATCCGTTATCTCCAGCCAGCTTCTTAGCTGCCTTAAGGGAATTCGTGTAAAAATCCAGAGATTTCTCCAGTAAGTCTCCCCTTCCGTATAAGGCCAGGTAAGCCGCATGAATCGGGTGCATTTCAAGATGAAATCTTCCATACCAGCTGTTGCAGGTAAGGCCTGTTTCCTGGGGAGGGAGTTTTCCTGTGCATTGTATGAATGTCAGATACATTGACAGGATTATTCTTCTTTGAAGTTCCGCCGCCCTCTTGTCCGGGGAGGAGCTTACATCTATCATGGCTCCCTTGTTCCAGAAGGCGTAAAGACGCTTCCCTGACTGTTCGAAAGCCTGTCTGTAGCCTGTGGTCTTAGGCCTTCCCTTTTCCTCGGAGAAAGATATACAAAATGACATGCTCTTCTTTCTTCCCTCGGGAATGGATAAGGTCACTTTATGGGTGTCAGCCAGTTCCGCTTCCACCTCACCGCAGACATGAACGTACTTTTCGACTTCGTCCATTTTTCTTAAAAGGAGAAGCACCGTCTTTTTGTTATCTTTGGGCGCAGGCTGAACCAGGGTTGAGTGTCTGTCCACACTTCCGAAGTCGGAACCGGTTTTGTCAGGGGATGCATAAGGAAACTCAGCCTCAATTGAGAGTCTGTCCTTAAGTATTTCCGAATCAATTCTTACGGCTACGCTCATTCCGGAACCTGCCACGGTTTCAACCTTTACTCTCTTGCCATCCACCTTAAATTTGCTTGTAAGAACTCCGGTATAGAGGTCGAGAGTCTGATTAATATCCGATAAATCTGACGGAAGGATCTCTCTTCCGTCAAGCTTTAAACCCAGACGAAGAAGATTGTATCTGTGGGGATTCTCCCTTAGCCAGTTGTATTCCTCTTCGTTTCCCGTAAAGCATTTGACGGGATACCTCAGGGCACGGTTGTCCCTTTGGTATTCCGTCATCATTATATTTTCCGGCCCGTAAAAGCTCCCCTCTTTGTTGGGTGTCCTATGCCAGGCTTCTGTCGCCATGGTAAGCAGGGGACACCTCTCGGAGTAAATATCGTAGAGAGTCTGCATGCCTGTAACATCGGCTGTAAACGCAAAGCTCCCATTGCCGACCGTCAAAGGAGAGTCGGCATCGATATTTTTCAAAACGGGATTAAATTGTCTAATCAGATTTTCTCTATGAATCATCTATCCTAGCCCTTCAGGCCGCTTGTGCTTATTCCCTCAACCAGATATCTGTTAAAGAACAGGAATATAAGGAATACGGGAATCATGGATAATGTTGACATGGCAAACATGGGGCCATAGTCTGTTTTACTTGTGGCATCCGCGAAAAGCTTAACGGCTATTGACACCGTGTACTTCTCAGGTTTTCCGAGGTATAACATGGGACCCATATAATCATCCCACTTCCAGTAAAACTGTATGATGATTGTGGAGATCAGCGCGGGTTTTAACAGAGGGAAAACAACTCTTGTAAAAACCGAGTACTTGCTGCATCCGTCAATGATTGCCGCTTCGTCCAGTTCTCTCGGTATTCCTGCCATAAACTGCATCATAAGGTAGATGAAGAATGCAGCTCCGAAGAAATGAGGCACTGTAAGGGGAAGAATTGTTCCGACCCATCCGATTCGGTTGTAGATAAGGTACTGAGGTATCATTACAACCTGTCCAGGAAGAAGCATTGTGCCGATCATTACCATGAATATGAGCTTTCGTCCTCTGTACTTACATCTTGCAAGTGAGTAAGCAATTACTGCGGAACTAAGCACTGTTCCAAGGGTGGCAACCACTGTGATAATAAGTGAATTTTTAAAATATGTTGTAAAAGTTACGTGTCCGAATCCTCTCCAACCGGTGGCGAAGTTCTCCCACCTCCATTCGGGAGGTATCAGGCTTAAGGAGCCACTGAGTATTTCAGGATTATTCTTTAAGGAGCCGGAAATCATCCATAAAACAGGATAGATCATTATAAGTCCGAGTCCGGCTATGAACACGTGATATATAACTGTAGCTATCGTTTTCTTAACCTTCATACTCCTGCTCCTAACTGTCTGCTTCGTTAAATACCCAGTGCTTGGAAGTCTTGAATACTATTGCTGTGACGGTACCCATAACTACAAGCATTACCCAGCTCATGGCGCTGGCGTATCCCATGTTTCTGCTCTGGATACCCTGCTTGTACAGGTACAGTGCATAGTACATTGTGGCATCGTTAGGTCCGCCGCCTGTTATTACAAAGGCCTGGGTGAATACCATGAAACTTGAAATAAGCTGCATAATAAGGTTAAAAAGGATTACCGGTGAAAGGCAGGGCATTGTTATCTTCCAGAATTTCTGCCATCCGTTGGCTCCGTCAATTTCTGCCGCCTCATAGTAGCTGGTGGGAATCTCTTTAAGTCCCGCAGCGAAGATCAACATTGAAGAACCAAACTGCCATGCAGTCATAAGGATTATGGGCCACTTGGCTGTGGACATGTTTCCGAACCAGTTAACCGTATCTATGCCAAGTTTGCTAAGGTTGGTGTTAATAAGACCGTTCCTTGCAAACAATTCTTTCCAAACCAAAGCTACCGCTACGCTTCCGCCGATAAGTGAGGGAAGGTAATAAAGGGAACGGTAGAAGCTTACCACCTTGCTGGGTCTGGTAAGCAAAAATGCAATAAAAAGTGCAAATGCCAGTTTCAAGGGAACCGAGAGGGCAACGTACTGAAAAGTTACCTTCAGGGAATTAAGAAAACGCTCGTCTTTAAAAAGATTGATGTAGTTGGCAAATCCAATCCATTTTTCCTTGTTGATTAAGTCGAAATTGGTACATGAATAGTACAGGGAACTTAACATGGGAATAATGGTAAATGCCAGGAATCCGATAATGAAAGGAGAGGCAAAAATATAACCCACCGTGTTGTCGTTGTAGATAAAGCGATTCCAGGGAGATCTTCCACTTTCAATCCTGTCTGTTTTTGCTCTGCTCATAAAAAACCTCATTGAATAATAGCAAGTTATCATCAATCTCGCCGCTCCCGGAGGACAATTAATTCCGGTGAACGGCGAGTTGTGATGTGCTTTCAGGAAATTAGAACTGTGATGCAGCGAAATCGTATACTGCCTGTGCAGCTTCTTCTGCTGTCATCTCTTTGTAGATAACCTTGTCGAGATAGTACTTGTACTGCTCTTTAACAGCATCTACGCACTCAGGGCTTGAAGGGTTAACTGTCTCGCCGCCTGTGTCGAAGGAACCTACAAGGTCAACGTACTCGTATACAGCCTTCTCTGTGTCTGTAAGTTCTGCTGCAAGAGCCTCACGTACTGCGGTGAAAGTAGGGATTCCACGCTCAGCAAGGAGAATCTTGTTTGCATCTACGCTGCTCTGGAAGAACTCGATGAACTTAGCAGCTTCTTCAGGATATTTGGAATCCTGTGATACACAAAGCATCTGTGAAGACTGAATTGATACGCCTGCAGGGCCGTCAGCTTTCTTACGAGGAGGGTTGATGAGCTTAAGCTCTCTTCCTGCTGCTTCGCTAAGTGCTACGAACTGGTTGGAAGCTACCCATGTCATTGCTGCTTCACCTGTAACTACGAAATCCTGCTCGATATCTGCGATTTCGTTACAAGCACCGGGATCAGGGAATGCACCTGCATCCACAAGGTCTGCTCTCATCTGCATGTAATCTGCAAGCATCTTAGGATCGTCAAATCCCATTCCGTCGTTTGTCTTGTTGAAGAAACCGATTCCGAAGCCTTCCTGGTTGATTCCCATGGAAGCGCCTGCCTGCCAGTCATCAAACTTTGATGAACCGTAGATACCAAGTTTCTCATGAATTGTAAGACATGCATTCTTGAAGTCATCCCATGTCCAGTTCTCTGTAGGTTCAGCTACGCCTGCCTGCTTGAAGAGTTCAGGATCATATGCGATACCGTAGGTGTTAACACCGCTGCAAAGACCTACCTGATTTCCCTTCTCGTCTGCTGCGATACGAAGGAATGCATCGTTTGTACCTGATACATCGATTGTTCCGTCAGCGATGAAATCGTTGAGTGTGTAGATCTTGCTCTGGTATGTGGGGAAGTTACTTCCGAGCTGGAAGATATCCCATACATCATTAGATGCTACCAAGGTTGCAAGTTTGTTGAAGTATCCATCGAAATCCATGGGTTCGTACTCGATGGTTACGTAAGGGTGAAGAGACTCGTAAAGCTCGATAACAGCAACAGTTCTGTCATGTCTGGTCTGTGAACCCCACCAAGCCATTCTCAAAGTGATAGGCTCATGCTCTTCTTCTGCTACTTCCGCTTCAGGAGCTTCTGTGGGCTCAGCGGTTGTATCAACGCTAGCAGTCTCTGTTGATGTTGTGGTCTCGGCGGTTGTGTTGTTGCCACAAGCTGCAAGGCCAAACACCATTGCTGCAGATAAAACTACAGCCAAAATTTGCTTCATTTTCATAAGTGAATCTCCCTTCTATATGATGTGACTTTAGTATAGAATTGACATCCTCTTTAAGTCAATATTTGCGGAAAAACTCGCAAAAATCTTGCCTAAATTTGCCGTTTTCAATCATAATTTACCAATTCCGATTGGCCTATTGTTTCTGATAAGTAAATATACTTCGTTTTTCGTGCTCAAACAAGCTATATTTACCAAAAAGGCCCCTCTCTGAGGGCAGAGAAGGGCCTTTGAATTTTATATATCTTTGTCAATTTTAAAGAATACAGGTCGCTCTTTTAAATCAACGTTTGGAGAATGCAATGTCACCATAAGATTTCCTGACAGGTCATTAAAAAGCATACCATGACCACCGTTTTCGCCAAAAATCAGCTCCGGATCCTGGACCCAGGGTCCTTCAATGGTATTACTCTTGCTGTGAGCCATGGCAAGGGCATATCCCCCTTCACAAAAGCTGGACCAAAGCATGGTTAACTCATCCTTGCTGTTTTTGTGAAGGAAGGGTCCGTCCGTTACATAATTGCCGTTTCTTATGTCTTTAATCCAGGGTGCTTCCGAGGCTCTGAAAAGAAGTTTGGGGGTTCCGACGCTTTTACTTAAGTCCGGGCTTAACTCCAGGGCACATATTTCCCCGTCGGTTACCTGTACCCACTCATGGCTGAATACGATATAGGGCTTATTTCCGTCAGATTTCTCAATGTATAGAGTTCCGTCCAGACATTCCCAGTCTCTTGGTGTAACAGGTCCGTCAGAGTGAACCTTAAAGGGGCCTAGAGGGCTTTCAGCCTTAAGGATCTGGGTTCCCCTGCAGACTCCGTCCGCCTTAAAGGAAGCAAACATGTAGAATGCTCCCTTGTACTCATGTACCTCCGGGGCCCAGTAATTCTTATCCGACCAGAATCCCTCAGGCGGGGTAAATACCTCTATAGGGCCTTCGAAGTTCTCAAGGTCTGTGCCAACATAGCAGTCAAGGCCTGTTCCCTTGCCCCAGCACTCCGGTCCTCTTGTACCGTACATGTAGTATTTTCCCTCGTGTACAAGGACAAAAGGGTCTCTGATGTTTATGTCTTCTCTTTTAATCATGTTTATCCCGCCTAATATTCTGAATTATTGTGTTGTTTAGTATAAATTATACTACTATTTAGCTTCTTTTGTCGAAGTGAAATAAAAATATGCGCATACTGCACCTCCAACAATTATGATACCTATAACTACCCATATCCATAAGGATGAATTTGTCTCAGATACTTCGGGCGCTGCAGCCAAAGCCGCCTCTTTCTCTTCTATCTTTGTGGTTTCTTCCGTTGTTTCGGTCTTTTCTTCAACTGAATCTGATAATGCTGCCTGTCCGTTTTCTATCTCTGTAACTTCTGCAGGTTCCTCGTTAACCTCATCTTCTGTCACTGCAGCTACCGCAGGTGCAGGGTTTGCAAGAGGTGCTGTGACAGGGATGTTTGGAACAACGGTAACAATTGGAACTGCCACAGGTGCAGCTGCCGTTGTTGATGCACTGCTTCCGGATTCGCCTGATCCTGATGAAGCTGAAGGGGTTGATCCTCCCTGTGAGGTCTGTCCGCCTGAGGGATTTATTACAGGGAATGAATAGTAATACCAGCCGTCTCTGCCGTTTACTCCGCCGGTTCCGCCTGTAATTGTGTTATATCCTCCCCAGTAGTAATCATAGGGACTTTCAGTCTGATTGTTTGAGATATTGAGACTGAAAGGATCTGTGCTTAAGTAGTTGGCGGTAGCCTCGCTCATAGCCGTTCCAAAGAAGAAGTAGTTAAGATACTCTGCAGAACGGTTTCTCTGAGCTGTGTCACTTCCGTGAGGGTCTCCTGTTTTGAGACTTCTCAAATTGTACTTAATCAAATCACTTGATACAAGTCCAAGATTCCTGTACACGCTTCCTGCTATCTCTGCTCCAAGACAGTCAGAAGTGCATCCGTCGTTATAATCGTTAACTGTGTTCTCAATGATAATGGCTCTTGGTGCCAGTGTCGCAATAAGGTCGTTCTGATCGTAAGGAAGTCTGGTTCCGTATCCATAAGCCCCATCCTCGAACTCATAGAAATGTCCGGGTGTAAGGAAGTGACGGAAGAGTTCTGTCTCACGCACTCGGTTATGTCTTATGGAGTTGGCCATAACCTCGGTTCCCCATGCAACCTGCTCTGAATCCACATCGGGGTTTGTATAGTCTGTTCCGGTCCAGTCATATTCCTGTCCTCTGTATACATATCTCCAGGGTGAAGGGCCTGTAGCGCCTGCAGCACCGGGAATACATACATCTATTCTGTCGTCGAATACGGCTGAAACAAAGGCGTACTTACCGTTGATTGAGAAACCTGTTACAGCAAGCTTATCTACAGCCAAATCTGCTGTAGCTTTGTTTATGCTCTCGTCATCCGAAGCGTCTATCATCTCTAAAGCGTCGATTACGACTGAAGCCGCCCAGGCCGAAGCCATTTCGTTACTTACTTCATTAAGAGCTTCCTCCCCGTTACGGCTATAGGGATAGAGTTCATAGAAGGTGCCTGTTCTATTATTCCATGCATAGTCATTGGTTCTGGTATCGCTTACAACAGAAGGAACGGTAATCAAAGCTATTCCTGCATTCGTGTAGGAATTAATATTTCCGTCAAAGCTTAATACGATTGGAAGTTTCTCTCCTGCATGACCGCTGGATTCAATCTGCTCATCTGTGGGCATGTTAACATCAAAGCTGATGTCCTTACTCTTGTCTCCTACAGTTACTGTAACGGTTATGCTTACTGCCGAAGAGGGATAAGTACCATCCTCAACATATTTTTTCTTGGAGTTACTCCATCTGTACTTCGTTTCCCCTGCTTTATGGGCTTCAGCCTTCTTAACAGTCAGGCTGTCATACTCAGGTTTATATCCGTACTCGTAGAACTGAGCCAGGTCAAGTATCTCCTGTCTTCTCTCTTCCCACTCTTCAGCATTTGTAACTACCCTGTCTGTTCCGAAGAACTTATAGGTATTGGGGAGAGTGTTCTGTTTTTCCAGATCGGCAGGGTCGGGATATCTTGTGTCAGCCCATCTTAAGCCGGCAAAGGCTTCCTCCAGCATCTGTGCCACCCTTATGGTATTTGCCTTATCCTTTACGGTGCTGTTTATAACAATCTGTGCCTGAAGAACCGCCTCATCCAGTGCCTTCTGGGACTCTTCTGTATATACACCCTTCTGGAAGGATGCGGAATTGATGAAATCGAGAATCTTGGTGATTCTGTATTCACTGTAGGCGAATTCGTCATCTTCTTCCTTTCCCACAAGGGTTACAACACCCCAGTCCACAGACTTGGCGTGCTCATGGTCAAAATCGGTGTAGAGGCTGTCCTGGTCATGGCTCCAGAAAATGTTTGCGCTTTTCTTTAAGCCATAAACAGGAGTCTGAACCTTAATAAACTCTGGTTGATCCTCGTTTTTCGGTTCTTCTTCCGGTTTTTCCTCTGCTTCTTCCTTGTCCTGTTCTTCAGATTCTTCAGAATCAGCATTTTCAAGGACTACATTTGAGGTTTCAGTGAAGGAATCCTCTTCCTGCTGTTTTGATTCCTCAGCTTTTTCGGTTTCGCCCTCTTCAGATTTCTCTGTTTCTTCCTCGGTTACATCCTCTTCAGAATCTTCTGATTCCTCGGATTCTTCCTCAGTTGCTTCATCCTCAGACTCCTCGGATTCTTCTTCGTCCTCTTCCTTCTCTTCCTCCTCTGATTCCGTGGTTTCTTCTACTTCAGGTTCAGGAGCTACATATTTGGGGTTAGGAACTTCTTCAGTTTTATAATCCGTAACAACGTTGTTGACATCATTAATCTTTAAATCCAGCCCAATCTGGGTTCCGTTCTGTGGATTAACACCCTCTATCTGAAGTCCAACCTCGATATTGTAGCCAATCTGGTTTCCGTCTTTGCCCAGTATCGGTGCTGCCGCATAGCCCTTAATGATATTCATGTATTCAGGGTGATTTGGGTCTCCCAGGGGGCTTCCAAGAGATGGAATGTTGGAACTTGAATACCAATATCCCTGGCCAAGGGCATCCACAACAATGATTCCTGCTGTGTCAATTTCATATGTGGTTCGATCATTAAAAAGGTCCACTGCAATGGCTACGCTGTCACAGGTTTCCTTTGTCGATGTCATCGGAATAGAATAGCCGTTCCAGTTCCAATATGTGGTTACACTTTCTCCTGCCACAGCAGGATTACTTACGCCACCTTTTGTGGTGTTCTCACTTGTCATCACACAGTCATCATAGACACTGATTCCAAGATAGAGAACCGGACCATCCCAAAGGGTTCTCAATTCGCCACGGGTTTTATTTCCGGGTTCAAGTCCATAACCGTCCTGCTCTTTAAAATTGTCGATTGGTGAAACGTTTGCTGAATTGTACGCATCCTCAAGCACACCGTCGATTTGAATTGATTCGGAAGTAAACTTCGCTTCAGTGGTTTCGTAGGGGTATGCTACGACGTCGTAATCTCCGTAATATTCCACCATATTACTTCCCTTTAAGGTTTGGAAATCACTCGCAGCGACGGCTTTGAGTGGTGTGGCAACTGTGGACAGGGCAAGCATTCCTGCCCCTGCTGCCGACAGAATTCGTAGAAACTTTCTCTTCATTTGTAACCTCCCTTTAATAGTGTGTAAATAGAAAAATGTATACCTCCACTGTCTGAGTAGAAGTATACATTTTACTAACATGCCAGTCTATATCCTTCGAAATTGTCACAAATAATTCTATTAAAAGGGTGTGTTTCAAACAATATTTACTTTAAGAATTTTTCAGGCAATACTATATTGAAGTCTCTTGCCAGATCTCTGAACCCTTCTGGAGATATGGTCTGTCTCCTTCTGTCGGTCATGGAAAGAATCTTCACAAGAACCTCCGAAGCCTTCTCAACCGTGTGCATCAGCCCGAAGGTAAGGTCGAAGTCCTCCCCTGAAGCAAATAATCCATGGTGTGCCCATACTGCCACATCATATTCCTTCATTTTCTCAACTGTTGCAAGCGCTATATCTCTGCCGCCGGGAACCATCCAGGGCACTACTCCTACACCTGAGGGGAAAATAACGGGGCACTCTGTCATGGTCTCCCAAAGTTCTCTTGTAAACACCTTATCTTCCAAGGGCAGGACAAATGTAAGGGCAATAAGGTTCACGGGATGCGCATGGTAGATCACTCTGTACTTTCCATTGGTGGAAAGCTTCTTAACCTCATGATTCATAAGATGAGTGGGAAGCTCACTGGTGGGTCTTGCATTATTCTTAAGGCCCCACAAAACCTTGTAGTTTTCACCCTTATCATCAACACTGATAATTCCGATATTGCTTTCGGGATCTGCCTTGACGTTGGCAAAGTATTTGCCGGAGCCTGTCACAAGGAAGCATTCACCTGCAAGATTCGGTACTGTGGTTCCAATTTCTTTCCACTCTCCGAAGCCATTAAGGTCCTCCTTTATACTTTCAACTTCCTCATGCTTAATTCTATAGGACAGATTTCCGCCGTTTCTTTCATGCCAGCCCATTGAATAGCCGTCATCGCACATTTTGCAGAAGTCCTTAACAAACTTTGCTTCAAGCACCTTCATATTAATTTCCTCTCTTTAACAACACTTCTTTTTCGTACTTATCAACTTCCCCGAAGAGTTCCAGATCTGCTGCCACGCCGTTCTTCTCGCAGTAATAGTTCCAGATGTCTCCGAAGGGAAGCATTTTTATTGCCTCATTGGTTGACATAAGTTCTGTAAACCTGTTCTCATCCTGGAGAGTCTTAAGTTTTGACCAGGGAGTAAGCATGGCCATAAGAAGGGCTTTCTCAAGGCTTCTTAAGCCCACTGCCCAGGCTGAGATTCTGTTGATGCTTGCATCAAAGAAATCCAATGCAATATAAACTCTTTCAAGGGCGTCGCATCTGACTATCTCCTTGGCAATCTCCTTGGTCTCGTCATCAAGAATTACCACATGGTCCGAATCCCATCTGACACCTCTTGTGATGTGAAGGGCGATTTCAGGGAAGTACACAAGAAGGGCGGGAATCTTGTCGGATACCACCTCTGTGGGATGATAGTGTCCGTTGTCCATCAAAGGAAGGCAGCCCTTGTGGGTAGCTGCAAACATAAGTGTAAACTCTGCACTTCCTGCGGTGTATGACTCCACACCGATTCCAAAAACCTTTGACTCAACAGTAACCTTAACAAGCTCAGGGTCAAAGGGCTCCTTTAGGATTTCTTCGATGGATTCCTTATATCTGAGTCTGGGTCCGATTCTGTCAGCGGGTACGTCCTTATATCCGTCTCCGATCCAGATGTTCATTACGCAGGGAATCCCTGTCTCCTTTGCGAAAAACTCCGAGATTCTAATGCAGGCTTTTCCGTGATTAATCCAGAACTTTCTCACCTCAGGGTCAGGGCTTGAAAGAGTCAGGCCCTCCTTTGCCATGGGGTGTGAGAAAAACGTGGGATTAAAGTCCACGCCCATGTTATGCTTCTTGGCAAACTCTGCCCATTTTTTGAAATGCTTTGGCTCAATCTTATCTCTGTCTACAAACTCACCGTTCTCGAAAACGGCATAGCTGGCATGGAGATTCAGCTTCTTTTTACCGGGACATAAGGACATGGCCTTCTCCATATCCTGCATCAGTTCCTCAGGAGTTCTTGCCTTGCCGGGATAGTTTCCCGTTGTCTGGATCCCTCCGGTCAAAGGCCCGTCCTGGTCGAAGCCCGTTACATCATCACCCTGCCAGCAGTGCAGGCTCACGGGGACTTTCTCAAGTTTCTCTATGGCTTTATCTACATCAATTCCAAGTTCTTCAAATATCTTTTTTGATTCCGAATATCTTTCTTTTACAGTCATCTTTGTCCTTTCTTTAAAGGGTTACTCCCTGCTTGAAAATAGCCAGGTCGGAGTAACCTGAAACTTCACTCTTAACTCTCTCTCCGTTTGCGATTCTTATAACCAAGGAATACAGCTCCTCTGCCAGTTCGGCCTTCCCCTTGTCCTCCAAGAGGGAGCCGCAGTTGAAGTCTATCCAGTTTTTCTTCTTAAGGTACAGCGGGGTGTTGGTTGATATCTTTACAGTGGGAACAGGACATGCAAAGGGCGTTCCTCTTCCTGTGGTAAAAAGCACAATCTGCGCATCAGCCGAAGCAAGAGCCGTGGCTGCCACCAAATCGTTTCCGGGGGCAGAAAGAAGGTTAAGGCCCTTCTCCTTAGCTTTTTCTCCGTAGTTTAATACATCCACCACCATTGAAGTGCCGGCTTTTTGTGTGCATCCTAAGGACTTGTCCTCAAGGGTTGATATTCCTCCCGCCTTATTTCCGGGGGAGGGATTCTCGTAAATGGTCTGGCCGTGGGCTCTGAAGTAGTCCTTGAAATCCTTGATAAGCTTCACGGTTTTGTCGAAGGTTTCTTTGTCTTTGGCCCTGTTCATAAGGATGGTCTCTGCCCCAAACATCTCGGGAACCTCTGTAAGAATCGTAGTCCCCTCCTTACCTGTGAGGATGTCAGAGAACGCACCCACCACGGGATTGGCAGTGATTCCCGACAGTCCATCCGAGCCGCCGCATTTAAGTCCCACCGTCAGCTTGGATACTCTTTGCTTTGTTCGTTTATCCTTGCTGCACTTTATGGCCAGTTCCTCAACAAGCTTAATGCCTTCCTCTATTTCGTCGCTTACTTCCTGGCAAACCAGGAATCTAACCCTGTCCTCATCAATATCCTTAAGATATTCCTTCAAAACAGGTATGTTGGAGTTCTCACAGCCAAGTCCCAAAACAAGCACGCCTCCTGCATTGGGATGTTTAATCAGATCCGCAAGGATGGTTCTTGTGTTTTCCTGGTCATCTCCAAGCTGGGAGCATCCGTAAGGATGTGAAAATGCCACAATCTCATCTACTCCCTCTCCCACCAGGTTCTTACAGGAATTCGCAATCTCTCTCGCAACGGCTGTCACACAGCCCACAGTGGGAATAATCCAGATATTATTCCTTATACCCACCTTGCCGTTCTTTCTTTCGTAACCAAGGAAATAATCGGGAAGGCCCTGCACCTCGGTCTTTCCGGTTGCCACAGGATTATATATATATTCCTCGTCCTCACCCAAAGCAGTTTTCAGGTTGTGGACATGAACATGCTCGCCCTTTCCTATTTCGCAGGTGGCTTTTCCTATGGGGTAGCCGTATTTGATTACGTTTCCCCCTGTCGGAATATCTTTTATGGCAACTTTGTGGCCCCTGTCCACATCAGAAAGGACCTCTATTTCCTCTCCGGCCACTTTAAGGAGTTGCCCCTTCTTTAATTCCGTCAAAGCAACTACCACATTGTCCGCTTCGTTTATTTTTATAAATTCAGCCATATGTCGCCTCTTCCTAATTCAAAACCGCCTTGTAAGCCTCAGCCATTCCCTTTTCTTCAATCAGGTTATAGTATTCTTCCACAAGAGGAATCATATCCGTCAGATCCTTCTGCCAGTAGTCCTCTCTCTTAAGTATCTCTGAAACAGAAGCGGTCTTCATAAACTTCATGATTTCCTCACCGTCATTAGCCTTATCGGTTCTGTAGAAGGCAATAAGTGCAGCCATCGAGAAGGTGAGCGCTTTCGGATATTTTCCAAACTTCTCCTTGTACTCCAGAATTGTGGGCAGCACCCTTACCTGGAACTTTGATACGGAATTTAACGCGATGGAAAGAAGCTGATGCTTGATAAAGGGATTGGAGAATCTCTCAAGAACCGCATTTCCGAAATCAATATCCGTCTGAGTATTTCCAAGGGTAGGGATAATCTCATCAAAAATACATTTCTTCAAAAAGGCTGATACAGTCTCATCCTTAAGGCACTCTCCCACGGTGGTAAGTCCATAAAGATATGCGCCAAGTACCATTGATGTGTGGCCGCCGTTAAGGATACGCACCTTTCTTCTCTTGTAAGGCTTCACATCATCAGTCCACACAATGTTGTAGCCCGCCTTGTTGAAGGGAAGCTCATCCTCGTGATGGCCTCCGATTACCCAAAGATGGAAAATCTCCGCAGTATCAAGGAGGTTATCTCTGTAGCCAATTTCCTCCCAGAGTTTTTCAGCCTCATCCTTCGGATAGCCCGTAACAATTCTGTCCACCAATGTATTGCAAAAATCATTTTCCTCATTTATCCAACGAATGAAATCATCCCCAAGCTTCCAAAGCTCTGCGTACTTTAATACGCACTTCTTGAGATTGTCACCGTTGTCATCTATAAGCTCACAAGGAAGCAGAATAAAACCAGACAAGCCCAGAGTAAACCTCTTATAAAGAAGCTGGGTAAGTTTTGCGGGGTAGGACTTGGCCGGTTTATCCTCAATTTTTTCAGTGCCCAGATATTCGATTCCCGCCTCCGTGGTGTTGGAAACAATGAATCTGAAATCCGGGTTCTCAGCCAGTTTCATATACTCATCATTCTCTGTATATGGGTTAACGCATCTTGATATTACGTCTATGTGTGTTCTCTCGTTTACAACCTCACCCTTTTCAATTCCGCGAAGATAGAGATTGTACTCACAGTTTTGCTGCATAAGCATGTCGCACATGCCTTTTTCAATGGGCTGAACAATTACAACCTTTCCTTCCCAAACCCCTTTCTCATTTAGCTTGTATAGGAAGTAATCAACGAATCCTCGTAAAAATCCGCCCTCTCCGAACTGAATAACTCTTTCTTTTGCCATGATTTTTCCTCCTTTATTCCGGCAAGTACTCTTTTATGTCAAAGGATTTATATACACATTCCCTCGCTTCATTTATATCCGAAAACTCTTTGGCTCTTAGCATCTGCGCCATTGCATTTCCTATGGCTGTTGCCTCACCGGGACCGGCATATACCTTTTTCCCGGAAAGCTTTGCCGTCAGGCGATTGAGATAGTCAGCATTGGAGCCGCCGCCCACTATGTATATAGAGCCATAACTTTTCCCGGTGTTGGCCTCGATTTCTTTGACGGTATTTGCATAGCTTATTGCCAGGCTCTTATACACCACCGCCGCAATCTGTCCTATTCTTTTGGGCACCGGCTGATTGCTTTCCCTGCAATAGTTTTGTATCTCCTCCACCATGCTTTCCGGTGCGAAAAACCTCTGATTCTCCACATCTACTCTCGCCGCAAAATCACTGTTATTTTCAGCTTCCTTTGCTATTACCGCGTAGGAAAGCTCCTTTGCAATTTCTTTCCTTACAGATTGGATCATCCAAAGGCCCATTATGTTCTTTAGATATCTGTAGCGCTTTCCGTATCCGCCCTCATTGGTAAAGTTTCCCTCTCTTGAGGCTTCACTTCTGTCGGCCTTAGTTAACTCTGTTCCCATCAACGACCAGGTACCGGAGCTTATATAGACAAAGTCCTTATCCTTTGCAGGTACAGACATTACCGCAGATGCGGTGTCATGGCTTGCGCACATAAGAACATCGCAGTCAAATCCCACGCGTTCGATAATCTCTTTTTTGAGAGTTCCCACAAAGCTTCCGGGCATGGAAAGGGGCAGGAACATGTCATCTCTTAGGCCTGCCATACGTATTAATTCCCTGTCCCAGTCACCTGTCTCGGGATCGACAAGGTTGGTAGATGTGGCATTGGTATACTCTGATTTCTTTGCTCCCGTTAAAAGGAAGTTAAAATAGTCGGGAAGCATGAGAAATGTTTTTGCATTTTTATATTTCTCCGGTGTCCTGACCTTATCTGCAGTCAGCTGGTATATGGTATTAAATATCTGCTTTTGGATACCCGTTCTTTCATACAACTTCTCCTCGGACACAGAACAATAAACTGCCTTATCCATGTCCTTGGTTCTTCCGTCTCTGTATCCAAAGGTGTCTCCGATTACCTTGTCCTCTTCATCCAAAAGAACATAGTCCACTGCCCAGGTATCGATGGCCATGCTGTCAGGAATAAGGCCTTCCACTAAGCTTCTTTCCATACCATTTAAGATTTCATCAAAGAGCCTCTCCAAATCCCAGACAAGTTTTCCGTCCTTATTTGTCATCTCGTTCTCGAAGCGGTAGATTTCTTTAAGAGTCATCTTTCCGCCTTCCATGAAAGCTATCATGTGGCGTCCGCCGGAGGCTCCTATGTCTATAGCCAGGTGTTTTCCGTGTTTTTCCATTTTCTACTCCCAATCAATATACATACTTTTACATACTACAGATTTATGATATATTCTATAGACAGGAATTAATAGGACCTAAACTTACAAAAATAGGGTCTTTATTTGCACTATGGTGATTCTATGACCAAAGAGATACTGGATTATTTAAGCGTAATTACAGATGAGGAGAAACAGATTCTCAAGGAACACGAGGAAATTCGTAAGGAGAATTATTCCTCCACCAGAGAATTTATAGTGGATAACAGGAAGCTTTTGTCCAAGGGGCGCCTTATCGAAATCAGGCCCCATACCCGCTTTGCCTATTTTCCAAAACACAGGCATAACTATGTGGAAATGGTTTACATGTGTAAAGGCTCCACCACCCACATAATTAACGGCGAGGACAAGGTTGTCCTTAATGAGGGGGATCTGCTTTTTCTGAATCAGCATGCCATCCATGAGATACTGCCTGCTGCCTCCACAGACCTTGCCGTGAACTTTATTATCCTGCCCGAATTCTTTGACAAGTCTCTTACCATGATTGAGCAGGATAATGTTCTCAGGCATTTTTTGATATCAGCTCTCACCGGGGAGAAATCCGGAGTTGATTTTTTGTATTTTAAAGCCAAGGATATCCTTCCCATTGAGAATCTTATTGAGAATATGCTTTGGACCTTAATAGAAAAGAAGACCCACACCAACACTTTGGTAAGCGTTACCATGGGTCTCCTTTTAATGAACCTCTCCACCTTTTCGGAAATACCCGAAAGTGGAGACGATTATGAGCATGTTTCGGTTTTTAAAGTGCTAAAATACATTGAGTCTAACTACAAGTCCGGAACCTTGAGCGAAATCTCATCTGAATTAAACCTGCCGGATTACACCGTAAGCAGGCTTCTAAAGAAATACACCGGGCAGAATTTCAAGGAACTTTTAAAGCAGCAAAAGCTTCAACAGGCGGTGTATCTTTTAAATAATTCTTCCCTTTCCATAGACAGTATTATCGAAAATCTGGGATATAACAATTCCTCCTTCTTTTACCGAAGCTTTAAAGAAAAATACGGGATATCCCCTAAATCATACCGACAAAACGGGCCTGTCAATTCTTGAATTGACAAGCCCTTTATTTTATCTCAAAAATATTGCTGCTGCAAAAAGTGCCCCGCAGGCCAGAATGTATACCCACACTCCGAAGCTTCCCATAACAGCCTTAAATCTGTATCCGGTGTAAATCTCATTTTCCACCGGGTTAATGAACATATGCTTTCTCTTAATAAGATACAGAATTAATCCGGCTATGGCCATTCCGTATGTGGCAATGGCGTATACACCAAGAGCCAAGAGCGGCCAGGCGAAACTCCAAAGTTCCTCCGGAGGCATGGAGAGGATTTTCTCTCCGATTTCCGCATAGCTTGATGACGAATCTATAAGATCTGTGTCCACCATGTTATATACAGGGGCAATCAGAGTGGATCCCAGATTAATCATCATGTGAAGAATGATTGTATATCTGATTCTTCCGGTACGTACATATATGTATCCGAAGAGCAGGCCTATCATGGTTGCATAGAAGAACTGGGTAAAGTTTCCGTGGAACAGTCCAAATGCAAATCCGGAAACGGTTATGGCAAGTCCCTCGCCGTATTTGCTAAGATTATCAACCAAAAGCTTTCTGAATAAAAGCTCCTCGAAAATGGGACCGATGATCCCTGCCACAAGAATATTAACCCACAAAACGGAACTGTTTAACACATCTCCCACAGGGTTTGTAATCTCAATTCCGGTAGCTGCAGATATAAGCCCGTTAACGTAATTTCCCACAAGGCTTCCCACTATGAGAAAGCACTCTGCAATACATAGGAAAATCAGAAAATCCGAGAACTTAAGGCGCCTTCTCTCTATTTCTCTCTTTTCCCTTTTGTCCATGAAATACTTAACCATGGGATATCCCACCACATATGTGGGTGCCATGGCAATAATAAAGTAAAGCCAGAAATGGTCTGATATAATTTCAGGGGCAAAACTTGAGAAAAGAGTGCCGATTCCATACTGTAAAGCTGTTACGAGAATCAACATACCCGCATATATAAGTCCTACAGCGGAAAAGTTCTTCCTGTAAAGAGACATATTGTACTCCTCTTATTCGAATGCGACAGCGCGAATCTCTCCTGCTACATCCTTTGTTTCGTAGTTCTTTGTAAGCTCTTCCTTGTACTCGTTTACTGCGTTGTTTGAAAGGGTTACGCCGATTGTGTTATTCACATCTTCGGGAACAGTTCTCTCAACAAACTGAATTACATAGTATCTGTTGTTTTCTTCATCGGCAAAGTTCTCGGTGTCGCCCTCGATTCTGCCTTCGTCAAAAAGCCAGTCTGAATAAACACTTGAGGTATATCCATAGTTCATATCATTAATAAGGTGCGCGTCTTCCTCCTCGGATTCTGACTCCTCGGATTCTGACTCCTCGTACTCTGCAACCGCTTCCTCAAAGTCTGCTCCGGCCTTGATTTCGTCTGCAAGGGTCTCAGCGTTCTCCTTTGCAGTGGCAATGGCAGCTTCCTTCACCTCATCGCTGTCATCCTCACCAATTTCGGGAGTTGAAAGATATAATCTGTAGTCCACAAGATCATAATCCCTCTTGTTCTCCTCATAGTAGGATGAAATCTCATCATCTGAAGGCATGTTGTCATCAACAAGCTTTGAAAGATAAGCATCTACAAGGAATGTTTCCCTGATGTATGACTCAAGGTTCTTTTCTGACGCATATTCACCGAAGTTATTTTTGTAAAAATCAGCTACGCTTACGCCGTCTTCCTTGGCCTTGGTTTCCACACCCTCTACGAACTTCTTAAAATCTTCCTCTGTATCGTACTCAAATCCTTTGGCTGCAGCATCATCCTTGCAGGCCTTAAGTTCAAGAAGCTGCTGGACTGTCATCTTATCAAAGAAATCCTTCCAGGTCATCTCATCAGAGTACTGCTGCTCATCAAAGGGTCTTGTGGTATCAAGTCCCATGTAGCTTATCATTGAACCATAGGAATTAATGTAATTGGAAACCAGAGAATTGTAATAGAAATCGTACTCTACCTTGGTTACATCATAGTTTCCAACCTTGATATAAGGAGACTTAACTGCCTTGCTCTTCTTTGAAACGGATAATCCGATGGATACCGCAATGGCAAGGACGATTAAAGCTACGATGGAGAAGCCGACGATTTTGGCTATCTTCTGATCTCTTTTATCCTTTGCTTCGCGCTCTTTGCGCTCCTTAATCTTTTTGTCGTATTTAGTAACAACCTTTTCGGTTGTCTCATTTTGTTGTGCCATGAGTATAAACCTCCTGATTAAATAACTCTCAATCAAACATTTTACTTTATTTCCCCCGAAAATTCAATGATAAAAGCCCCTCACCGGGGATAGTGAACACCCCCAGGCAAGGAGCCTTATCGCAATTTATGAATCAATATTTATCTCTTACAGTTGGTTCCCATGTTCTCGCCGTTCACCTTTACAACACCCATATCGGTTGCAAGGGAACCTTTCCAGTCGGATTTGGTGTCAATTCTGACATCACCCATGTTGTTATTAATATCAAGATATGCACAGTCACCTGAGAACTCTACGCTTCCCATGGAGTTGTTGCATCTAACATCTTCTATGTCAGAGGAAGTAACTCTTAAGTCGCCCATTGAAAGATTTGCATCAAGAGTTTTGGCTTCAACGTTACTTAAATTAATGCTTCCTAAAGAGTTGTCCGCCTCAAGGGTTTCGCACTTTGCATCTTTGATTCTGATTTCTCCAAGGCTTTCGTTGATATCAAATTTATCCGCGTCTACACTTTCGATGACGATATCTCCAAGGGCGCAATAGATTTTCACCTTATTTAAATCCGCATCTTTGGGAACGGTAATAATCAGTTCGTAGTCGTCATTAGCGTTGTTACTTACATTATGAACTCTGGGCTGTTTGGCAGTGAGCTTTCCGCTCTTTACCTTGCACTCGGGAACATATTTCTCAGGAAAATCATATGAAATACCATATCCGTTTCCTACTTCAAGTTTCACCTGGCCGATTTCAAGGTCAACTTCAATGGTGTCGAAATCATCGACTTTCATGGTTTCATGACTCGTTTCCCCTGCGTCAGTGTATCCGAAGGACCAGTTGTGATTAAACAATCTTGATCCCCATCTGTGTCCGAACCATCCTCCGATATTCCAGAAAACTCCGAAGATGATACAAATGACTGTAACAATTGTAAGTATAATTAAATATGCGTTCTTACCGCCGCTGTTTTTATTCTGATCGTTCATAATATCTCCTTTTTCCTATATATGTCTTACGCCTTTGCGTTTAATTTTGTTTTGTAAGGTTCTTCCTTAATACGTAGTGGATGATTCCGGCAATGGGCCAGATAATCCATGATGAGAACCAGTTAAATGTGATGAAGCTGTATGCGAGGTAAACGCATGTGATTGTGGGCCAGTAAACTGACATTATTGTATCTACTGTCTTATTGATATACACGGGTTCATTCTCCCTTCCGTAATTTCCGCTGACAGTTGCCTTGTCGTTGGTACCAAGAAGTCTGTCATAGGAATTCATAATCTTGTTGGTAAGTATAATGAGGAATACTCCGACTCCCACTGCTGCAAAAAGAATAGAAGGAGTTATAACATCTCCGATTAAGGGAAGATTCACAATAAGCTCTTCCATTACTGCTGCAGGTACCCAGCAAAGAGCGCAGAGAAGGATTCCTATTGTAAGTCTTACAGCATGGGTTGTCTGGTATTTCTCTCTCTCTGTTGCCAATTCTGTTGCAGTTCCGTAATCAAGGCTGCAGGGTGTATGCTCTATGAAGTCCCACTTTCTTGTCTTGGTGCCGGCAACTATGAAAAGAACAATTGCCACAGATATCATAGCCATCATTCCGATTATTCCGAAGGCATTTCCAATTCTTCCCATCTCGCTCAAAGATATGGGGCAGATAACTGATGCTATGCAAAGGAAAACTCCGATGCCCACCAGAAGTCCGTTGGTGGTTCTGTCCTTCAAATAAGCGAAAGCTTCATCTCTTGAAATGTTTCTTCTTGGTGTGTTGTCAATTGTCTGTGCCTTCTGCTCAAAAGCGCTTCTAAGGTTTAATACATCAGCCAGATCCTCAAGGTTTCCGAACTCAGAGATTACAGTTCCAACTGCCTCGTTCTCTGTCTTACCTTCACCGATAAGCTCTGTGTACTTATCTTCCATCATCTGCCAAAGCTCATTCTTTGCTTTCAATACATCAGGTGTATTAGGCATATTGGCAAACATGCTTTCCAAATAATTCTTAATTGTGTTCACTATCCAATCCCTCCTAAGCTATTCCGTTGTCTCTTATAAAGTTCTCAACAACGTCCTTGGTTAATTTCCATTCCTCACATTTCTCTCTGTAATATTGCTTTCCTGATTCTGTGATTCTGTAATATGTGCGCTTCTTTCCGTTTCCTTCCGAATCGTCTGATACGAAAGATTCGATAAAACCGTTCTTCTCCATTCTGGTGAAAGCCGAATACAATGTTGTTTCCTTAATCAGATATTTCTCTTTCGATAACTGTTTAATCTTCTTGGAAATTTCATATCCGTATGAAGGTGCATCTCCCAGGATGAAGAGGATCATCGTGTCATTGTAACCTCTGATGACGTCACTGCTGATTTCTATCATGTGGTTCTCCTCCTACGTCTGTCGTTGCTTCGTTTGTCGTACTACGTCTGCCGTAGTACGTCTGATAAAGTATTTATACCACGACCGTCGTAGTATGTCAACACTATTTTTAAAATATTTTTTCGTAATATGAATTTTTAAATTCCAGTTATACATATTTTTTGTTCATAAAACTGGAATTTAGTCTTGCACAAGCTTTTTATCTTGAGTCATGATTGATTATGGTTATCTGTCTGCCATGGAGAATCTATCATGGCTTATAAAAAGAAAAGTAAACGTCATCTTACTCTTACTGACAGGACATTTATTGAACAGGAATTACTTAGAAGGGAGTCTTTTACATCAATCGGTAACGCACTAGGAAAAGATCCTTCCACCATCGCCAAGGAGGTGAAACACCATTATGAAGTCATCCCTAGGCCTTCCGGTTATCTTGGTTGTAAAGCATGTCTTAATTACCCTACCTGTAACCTACAGCACTTGTGTGGCAGCATTGTCTGTTTACGAAAATGTAAGTTTTGTAGTAGAACCAGAAGAGCTGTCACATGTCCCAACGAAATCCCGCAGACATGTGCAGTTCCATTTAAACCGCCCTATGTCTGCAACGGTTGTTCCAAGCGCACAACATGCCATCTGGAAAAGCACATATATCACGCCCGCAAAGCTCAGACGGAATATGAAAATACGCTTGTAAATTCAAGGGTAGGCATAAACATGACTGACGAGGAACTGATTAGACTTGACGAATTAATTTCTCCTCTAATAAAGAAAGGGCAACCCTTAAGTCATATATTTGCGGTCCATGCCGATGACATCCCTGTGTGCAGAAGAACCCTCTATAATTACCTGGATCAACAAGTATTTAATGCACGGAATATTGATCTCCCAAGGCGCGTTCGCTATAAGAAACGACGCACCGGTAAAGGTTCAGTTGACAGTCGAAATTCCCTTCCTATCTATCGTAACAGGCGAACATATAAGGACTTTGAGTTATACATGGAAAAACATCCTGATGCACCTGTTGTTGAAATGGATACCGTTAAAGGAAGTCGTGCTGCCGGAAAATGCCTAATGACTCTTTTATTCAGGAACTGCAACTTTATGCTAATCATCCTGCTCCAAAGATGTTCTCAGGAATGTGTTATTAAAGCAATAAACGACCTTGTGGATACAATTTCACTACGCCTTTTTAGAAAATACTTTGAGGTAATTCTTACCGATAATGGGCCTGAATTCAAAAACCCTTGGGATATAGAAAAAGACAAAGAGGGTCGACACAGATGCTATGTATTCTACTGCGACCCATATGCATCTAATCAAAAAGGGAAACTTGAAAAGAATCATGAGTTTATCAGATACGTGATACCCAAGGGAAAAAGTATGCAGAACTTAACCCAGGCTGATATAAACAAGCTGGCAAGTCACATAAACTCAACCGCAAGGGATAGTCTTAATGGGGCAACTCCTTTTGAATTGGCGAAATTGCTTTTAGATCAAAAAATTCCGGTATTAACAGGACAATTTGAAGTCTCCCCAGACAACGTCCTATTAAAACCGGAACTCTTAAAAAAATAAAATCATTAAGAGCAGACAGGTAACCACCAGGTTCATCTCTTTATAAGAAACGGGTGGATTTTACTTTTGCTCACAACAATCCAGCTGTTTGTTTGCTATGCAATCAAACAAACTTCGTACATCGATTTTACCATGTTTTTTCATGTTGTCAAAGGTATATTTCATCTCAAAAATTCAATAAAAACGCCATTGAGACCATTTTTACACTACCGATAAGAACTTAGTTTTTCACTTAAGCTAAAATATTTTTTCGTAAGGGCAAAAAAAGGCCCAAATACCGCAGTATTTGGGCCTTTAAAGCTTTCTGATTTATCCCGGAACGGCAAAGTTTATTGCTTTCTCCGCCACTTCCAATATGAAATTGTCCTGGTAGATTATCTCTCCGTCAAGTGAATAGGCAAATCCGGGTTCACCCTTTACCTCCACTTTCTTGGCACGGCGATAGACGATTATATCCTTCATCTTCTCGTCATCCAGGTGCTTGCCTTCTGTGTAGGGTCCAAGAATCCGCACAAATCGAAGTCTTGAAATTGGCTTAATGAGACACACCTCAAGCCATCCGTCATCCACCTGGGCTCTGGGTGCACACTTAAAGGAGCCTCCCACATATTGGCCGTTAGCCACTGTGCAAAGAAGGGCTTTGCCTTCCGGATTGATAACTTCCCCATCGGCAACAACCGTAACCTTATTCTTCATGCTCTTAATAAGTGCGGTTATTATTCCCTTGGTGTAGGCATTCTTGTTTCCGTGGCCGGTTTTCTCTCTTTCCTTGTTGATTGTTATGGCAACTGTGGTGTCAAAGCCGAAGTTTGTTACATTGTTGCTGTATCTGTCCCCAACCTTAATTAAATCGATGGGTTTGGCAGGAGCTTCCATAATGGCTTCAATGTCCTTAAACTTATCAGCTCCGAATACCTTCACAAAGTCATTTCCGCTGCCGCAAGGATAACAGCTTACCGAAGTGTTTGGTTTCCCCACCGCTCCGTTAAATACCTCGTTAATGGTTCCGTCACCTCCGCAGGCTATGAACCTTGTTTCTTCATCGGTTGGGTATTCCCTCACAAACTTCGTGGCATCCTCCGGTGCCTTTGTAAGATAGATTTCGCACTCATCAGTGTGTTTGGAGTTGTTTACCGCCTCCCTGATAAGAGCCTCACTGTCCCCCGATCCCGCAAAGGGATTGACAATAAACACGTACCTCATAGCATAACCTCCCTTTCTTAATATGTAGTTTGACTATATCCCCAACATTAAAACTCCTTGCGTTATCAAAAACTCGCCCAATATATATGTAAGCATTACAGTAAAATGCCTTTTAAACACAATATCCGGATCCTTGTAATATCTGACCAGATAAAGTGTACAATCCGAAATGAAGAAAAGAATGGCGCCTATATATGCAACCACCGCTCCCGCTGTGGGATTGGAGAAAAGCTGCTTAAGAGCAAATATGTTCATAGTTGCGTTTGCAAACAGGTAGAAACACATGGGCGGCACCATGGCTTTCGGTGTGGTGGGATAAAGGTTCTTGATGATAATGATTACCACCGTATAGTAGACCACGGTCACCGGCGCCATTACATAGAGGTTTACCTTGGCAAAATCAATGTTTCTCAAATATACCCCGATAAACAGGATATGGCAGAACAAAAAGCTTATTCCTCCCGCAAGAAACCACTTGTTTCCCTTAGGGATTAAAAGCACGTCTCCAAGCCAGCTGGTTATCAGCGCTCCCAGCAAAACCCAGTAGGGAGTATCTGTGCTGAACACGTAGTAAAGTATTATAAACAGCAAAAGAAAGGGTTTGGTAAAACCCCTTCTCTTATTATCATTCCAGCTGTCATAAAGGTGTATCACGCTAGCAATTACCAATAGCACCAGAAACAAATAATTCATTTAGTATCCCCCATTATATGAGTCTAGTAGTAGTAAGGTCTTCCTCCGCAGCAAAGTCCTCCACCTCCGCAGCAGAGATTGCAAATAATATTTGCTATGCATAACTTAAGGCATATACTGCTTCCTCCACTGACAGGAGAAGAATATGCGTAGCGCCTTGAACTGTACCAGTCGTCCCCTCTTTCAAACTGGTTAACAAGATTCCTGTAATCTGCGTTTGAAGGTTCCATAGCGGATGCCTTCCTCGCATGTTCCATTGCAGCAACTGAGTTCCCAAGTCCATAATGAGCCAGTGCTGAATAATAGTACCATCTTGCATTTCTAAGGTTAGGCTCCATATCATCCAGGGTGGTTCTTGCTTCCTTGTAGTAGCCGTTTCTTATGTAATTGCCGGCTGCACGAATGTGGTTGTCTTCCTCATAGCCGGTACCGTTACCCGCATAATTGGAACCAAAACCACCGAAGGATCCGAAGCCGAAGTTCTTAAAGAACTCCTCAAAGTCTGCGTCCCTGTAGCCATAGCCGCCGTAGTTGCCACTGCTTGAAGATGATGATTGTCCGTATCCATATGAGGAACCGGGGCCGTAGGATGATGAGGAGTAACCGCCGGTTTTTTCCTGCATTACCTGCTTATATGCCGCCTGGACTTCCTTGAACTTCTCCTCTGCCGCTTCCTTATTGGGATTATTTATGTTTGCATCGGGGTGGTATTTACGGCTTAATGCCTTATATGCTTTTTTGATTTCTTCTTCCGAAGCGCCTCTGGATACTCCCAGAACCTGATAGGGGTCACGCATGATTTTCCTCTTCTTTGTTTCTCTTATTCCTTACTAGCTCGTATCTGCTCCAGACTCCGGAATAAAGAATATTTCTCAAAATATCGATGTCGTTAATTATGGGCAGAAGCTCGAAAGCCTTGCAACACTCCGACATCATCTTGGTAAGGACCTTCTGAATATCCTCGTCGAACTCAGGATTTCTGCAATCATCAATGAACGGGTTATATCTGTTCTTCTTGATGTCATCCTCTATGTCTTCATAGGCATCCATTATGTAGATGAACCTTCCCAGGTTATTGCCTATTGTATACAATTCGTCAGCCCACTCATCATCTCTATAGGAAAAAATGGTTCCGAGAATTTCTCCAAAAAGCGCAGACATCTCATCTACATCTCTGACTTTCTGCTTCTCCTTCTCAGTCATTTTGTCCAATGTTCTTCTGATTAAGTCAGCTTTCTCAGGGTATTTATTTCGTATTTTGCATACCGGACCGCAAAGCATATCAGCCAGAAGCTTCCTGTCTGCTTTTCTGTCATCATTCCAGTCATCAAGACATTTATAGTATGTAAGGAGTATATTCATATCTGCTGCATACTCCGTAAACTCGGTCCTGATTGTGGGATGCTTCTCAAAGGGATGAACAATACATTTAGTCGTTCCCCTGGTAAGTTCGGGTTCATACAAGTCCGAAAGCAGCATTGCAAGGAAAGTCATATCATAGGAAAGAGTCATCTGCCCCTTGATACCGTACTTTTCTTTCAATACTCTGCACAGTCCGCAGTAATATCCCTGATATACGTCAAACTCCTTAAACTTGAGTTCTCCTTTATTTATTATTATATATCCGAACACTTTAATCCTCCCGCGTTCAGCTGTTCTTTATGAATGTGGTGCTACACTTGGGACATCTTATTTCAATCTTGCCCCTGCCTCTGGGAACCCTGATTTTTTGATTGCAGCCGGGGCATCTGTATATATGATGGGTTCTTCTTTGCTTTAATTCACCCACAAGCTTATTAAACTTTGTTCTGACAGCGTATGAGTGCTTAAGGTAGAAGTTATTTTCCTGCTGTCTCTTATATATATTCCTTGAGAAAATCCTGAAATAGCTGTATACGATAATGACCGGAACCAGTAAATGTACGTAGGGAACACGGAATATTGAAATAACTATCAGAAACATGGACAAACCAAAAAGGAACTGTCCAAACTGATCCATTCCGTATCTTCCAATCATAAATCTTGCAAATCTTTGTCTAAAACTCATAACCGTCACCTCTTAAAGACCTCTTTGTCTTTAATCGTAAGGGCTTTTGCGCTCAAATTCAATAAAAGGAGTTTAAAAAGAATATTAAATCTTTCTAAACTCCCCGGCTTATTCGGCGTATCTTAATATCATTGCTCCGGTTCTTGGGAGTGTGACATTAATATTTCCGTTGGTTACTATAACCTTCTCGTGACTGTCGCTGAAGGTATATGCATCGGAATAAAGAAGTCTTGTAACTTCGGCTTCCTTGGGTATTCCAAGCACCCATACCGTAACCAGCCTCTCCAGATCCTCATTTCCGTTGTTAATGAGAACTATGGTTTTGCCCAGATTATCGAATCTTCCATAGGCTATAAAGTTCCTGTCTGTGTCAAGAAACTTCAGTGAGCCTGTTTTAAGCTCAGGGCACTCCCTGTGAATCTTAATGGCTGCTTTATGGAAAAGGAGCATCTCTATATCTTCCCTGCCCCAGGGATAGGTTCTTCTGTTGTCGGGATCGGTAAAGCCGCAGACTCCCGCCTCATCTCCATAGTAGAGGGTAGGAGCTCCGGTCCAGGTCATCTGCATGATAACCGCTTCTCTCATAACCGCCTTGTTGATTCCCTCTTCGGCGGCCTTCGCACCCTTGTCCTGCACACGTCCCACCACATGGTTGGTTCTTGTTAAGAATCTTGAGTGATCGTGGTTCGAAAGCTGGTTCATTGCCACCATAATGGAGGGCATTGCAAGCCCTTTTAAGTGTTCCTGCATGCTGGCCCAGAAATGACTCTGGTTCCCTAATAAATCTCCTCTGAAGTCATCGGAGTGCTTCTCCATACCTGTAAGAAACCAGGTTACGGGCTCCATGAAAGCATCGTAGTTCATGACGCTGTCCCACTCATTACCCTGAAGCCAGGGCCTGGTGTCTCCGTAGTGCTCAGCCAATATAATGGCATCGGGATTGGCTTCCTTAACAGCCCTTCTGAAATCCTGCCAAAAGCTGTGGTTATATTCGGGAGAGTGACCCAGATCCGCAGCCACATCAAGTCTCCAGCCGTCAGCATTGTAAGGAGCAGAAACCCATTTCTTTGCAATTCTTAAGATGTAATCTTTAAGGCTTTGGGAGCCTTCATAGTTAAGCTTGGGCAAAGTGTCATGTCCCCACCAGCCTTCATAGAATCTGTTGTAGGGCCATGAGCCATGAGAATTAAAGTCGAAAAAGCTTCTGTAGGGGCTGTCCGCCGTTATGTAAGCGCCCTTTTCAAAACCTTCGGCATTCTCATATATTCTCTCCCTGTCCATCCATTTGTTAAAGGACCCGCAGTGATTGAATACGCCATCGAGAATGACTCTTATGCCTCTTTTATGTGCTTCAGACACAAATTCTGCAAAGAAAGCGTCGGAAGCATCAAGATTGGCTTTGCTTGTCAATCTGTTAATGTATTTGGTGGCGTGAATATTCTCCTTGTCACCATCCTTTAAAAGTTCACCCTTATCATCCACTATTCTTCCGAAATGAGGATCGATATGATCGTAGTCCTGAATATCATACTTATGGTTTGAGGGTGATACAAACAAAGGGTTAAAGTAGATAACTTCTACTCCCAGATCCTTTAGATAATCCAATTTATCCATAACACCCTGAAGGTCGCCGCCATAGAATCTGTGGATATCCATGTTAGCAGGGTTGGAGTACCAATCCGTAACTCTCTCTGAGTAGTTCCCCACATAATAGTACTCATTGGTGAGAACGTCATTACCGGGATCGCCGTTACGGAATCTGTCCGTGTAAATCTGATACATTACCGCACCCTTGGCCCAATCAGGGGTAGAGAATCCGGGAATTACCACAAAGTCGTAATCGAAGCTTTCCTTGTTTACAACACCCCTCATGTCAAAGTAGACAATCTGCTTTCCGCTTTTGATGCTGAAGTGATAGCTTATCTTGCAGTTATCCAGCTGGGTTTCGTGATAATAGTAATCAAAAAGCTCATCACAGCTCTCCCATAACATCGGAACCCGTTCACCGCCAAGAACAATATAAACTGAATCAACATTATCCTTGGCTGTTCTGAATCTTATGGTAATTCTGTCATAAGCCGTAGGTTCAAAGGGTATAACAAAATTCTCCGTGGTATCGGAGAACAACGCTTTTTTCTTTATCAAAGGACGAATGGAATTAACATAATTTAGACTCCACATTGTCCCACTCATTTCCTGGGATCCAAACATAAAGAGATGTTCCTTTCTTTCACATTATTTTACCCCATGAAACTATCACATTCAATATCTCAGCTTACCCAAAAGGCAGGACAGGTTATAAGAAACCCATCCTGCCTTCCGGTTCACATGCGATATATAGATGTATTATTTTGCTGCGTTTTTCTTGTTGGCAAGAATATCGAAAACTACCGCTCCGAGAAGAACGATACCTTTAACAATCTTCTGCCAGTCGGCGTTAACACCCATAAGTGACATACCAAGGTTAATTACACCGATAAGAGTAGCACCAACAACCATTCCGAATACAGTTCCGGATCCGCCGTATGCGGAAACACCACCTACTACACAACCTGCAATGGCATCCATCTCGAAGTTGGTTCCTGCTGTAGAGTTTGCAGCCTGGAATCTTGAAACTACGATGTAGGATGTGATTACGGTCATGATGGCCATGTTAAGGTAAGCAAAGAACATAATCTTTCTGGTGTCGATACCGGAAAGTCTGGTTGCTTCCTTGTTTCCACCGATGGTGTAGAAATATCTTCCAAGGGCTGTCTTAGATGTGATGAAGTTGTAAATAAGAAGGATTACAACTACCCATACAAGTACAGTAGGAATTCCACCTGAAAGAGCAAGCTTGTAAGCAAACAGAAGAATTGCTGCCGCTTCAAGCACTGACTTAACGATTACTGAAGTCTTGGATTCAGCCTCGTAGCCTTTCTTAATCTTGTTGGCTCTTCCTCTGAAGTTAAAGAATACCACCAAAGCAGCGGCAATCACGCCTACTGCGAAACATATCACGTTAAACTCTACGATAGATGTCTCAAAAAGCTTTCCTGAGAATACCTTAAGGAATCCTTCGGGAATAGGAGAAATACTACCTGTTGAGCTGTTTTTGCTAAGGATGGCTGTTCCCCAGCCTCTGAATGCAAGGAAACCTGCAAGGGTTGCAATCCAGGGGGGAATGTTTACATAGGCTACAAGGTAACCAAGTACACATCCGTATACAACGCCCACAAGGAGCATTAAAAGAATTGAAACTCCGGTTCCCCATTCTTTAACTACCATCATAACGCCGCCTACAGCTCCTAAGAAACATACGAAGGAACCGCAGGAAAGGTCGATGTTACCACCGGTAAGCATACACATTAGCATACCTGTCGCAAGTACGTATACATATGCGTTCTGGGTGATTAGGGCGTTGAAGTTCATTGGTGAGAACATTGAACCGCCGGTCATCACTGTAAAGAAGATATATACCAGGACAAGGATGATAAGCATAGCATGTTTTTTGAGTAACTCAGAATATTTAGTCATGTCTCATCCTCCTTACTTTTTCTTCTTATTTGACAGTACGTCAAATATAATAGCTACCAGAACGACTATACCCTTAACAACCTTCTGATAGTTTGCATCGATACCCATGATACTCATACCCATGTTGATAACACCCATGAGCACAGCACCGATTACCATTCCGAATACATTTCCTTCGCCGCCGTATGCTGAAGCTCCGCCGATGAAACATGCTGCAATGGCATCCATTTCGTAACCTTGTCCGAATGTGGGCTGAGCACCTACCTGTCTTGCAGCCACAAGAATACCTGCAAGGCCGGCCATAAGGCCCATATTTACATAAGCAAAGAAGTAAACCTTTCTGGGATCGATACCGGAAAGTCTTGTTGCCTTCTCATTACCACCTACTGCGTAGAGGTAACGACCCATTGTAGTTCTGGTTGTTATATAAGCATAAGTTAAGAGAACTACGGCAATCCATACCAATGCGGCAGGAATACCTTTATAGTTTGCTAACTTATAGAAAATCCAAAGAATAACAGCACCGATAACAACAAATTTAACCAGCTCCTGGAAAAGAGGAGTTACGCTGTATCCCTTTGATTTGGCATCAATTCTGTTGACAATAACCATGGCAAGGTAAGCAACAACAACCACGATACCTACTACCATACAGGTCATGTTAAGTGAACTTCCGCCTAAGAAATCCGGAACATAGCAGTTCTCACCGCCACCGAATACCTTAAGGAAAGTTTCGTTTCTGATACCGACTGCATATCCCTGAAGGACTACGTTTGCCAAGCCTCTGAAGGCATACATGCCTGCCAGAGTTGCAATGAAGGGCGGAACCTTGATGTAGGCAATCCAGAATCCCTGCCATGCACCAACCAAAAGGCCTCCAACAATCATAACAACAACTGCGAACCAGACGTTTAAGTTCTTATCCATCATTACGGCACCGATACCGCCTACGAAACATACAACGGATCCGACTGCCAGGTCGATGTTACCACCGGTCAGGATACATAAAAGCATACCTGCCGAAAGAACAAATACGTATGCGTTCTGTGAAATCAGGTTGTTAACGTTCTGGGGAAGAAGAATCTTTCCACCGGTCTGCCAGTAGAAGAATATGGTAACCAGAACGAGGGCGAATACCATGGTGTATTTCTTTAAAATATCCATTGCTTTAAGATTCATACTATTCACCCCTTCCTGACTGTAATATGCAAGCCATAATATTTTCCTGAGTAGCCTCGGAAGCCTTCATCTCACCGACGAATTTGCCTTCGTTCATGATGTAGATTCTGTCACTCATACCGATTACTTCAGGAAGCTCAGAGGAAATCATGACAACGGATTTGCCTGCTGCTACAAGATCATTGATGATACAGTAAATCTCGTATTTTGCTCCGACATCGATACCTCTTGTGGGCTCATCAAGAATAAGAATATCGGGATCTGTGAACATCCATTTTGCAAGGAGAACCTTCTGCTGGTTACCGCCGGAGAGGTTACCTACGTTCTGCTCAACGGAAGGTGTCTTGGTTTTGAGTTTGTCCTTATATTCAACCGAAACCTGATATTCCTTATCTGTGTCGATAATACCTTTGTCACATACAGCCCCCATATTTGCAAGAGTTGTATTGACACGAATAGGATTGGAAAGGATGAGTCCGTTACCCTTTCTGTCCTCTGTTACATATGCAAGCTTAGCGTTGATTGCTTCTCTGGGGTTCTTAAGAACTGTGGGCTTTCCGTTAATCTTTAAAGTTCCTTTGATTCCGGTGCCATATGATTTTCCGAAGATACTCATCGCAAGCTCCGTACGGCCTGCACCCATAAGTCCGTAGATACCAACAACTTCACCCTTCTTAACGTTCATGTTGACGTTATCAACAACTTTTCTCTCAGCATAAACAGGGTGATAAACAGTCCAGTTCTCAACTTCCATATTTACATCGCCGATTTCCACTCCGTTTCTCTTAGGGAAACGGTCGGTGAATTCACGGCCAACCATGCCCTTGATAATTCTGGGCTCGCTTACTTCGGTTGTGTGACAGTCTATGGTTTCAACGGTTGAACCATCTCTGACAACCGTGATTTTATCTGCAACATACACAACCTCATTAAGCTTGTGGCTGATTATAATCATTGTCATTCCCTGTTTCTTGAACTCAAGCATCAAATCAAGAAGTGCTCTTGAATCTGTCTCGTTCAGGGATGATGTAGGCTCATCAAGGATAAGCAGTCTTGCATGTTTAGCAAGAGCTTTCGCAATTTCAACCAGCTGCTGCTTACCTGTACCTATATCTTTTATCAATACACGCGAAGACTCCGACAGACCTACCATCTTTAAGTATTTGTCGGCTTCACCGTATGTTTCATTCCAATTTATAGCGTTTTTCTTTCCTCGCTCGTTACCGAGGAACATATTCTCTCCAATTGACATCTGAGGTACAAGTGCCAATTCCTGGTGAATGATAACGATACCCTTCTTCTCGGAATCGGTTATCTTGTGGAACTCACAAACCTCACCATCGTAGATAATATCTCCTTCATAGCTTCCGTATGGATAAATGCCGCTAAGAACGTTCATAAGTGTAGACTTACCGGCTCCGTTTTCTCCTACCAGTGCGTGAATCTCGCCTTCTTCAACCTGAAGGTTAACGTTGTCGAGAGCCTTTACACCGGGGAATGTCTTGGTGATATTCTTCATTTCAAGGAGTATTTTTCCCACGGATATTCCTCCATTTCTTCACATTCACGAACAGGCGGGTTTTACCCCGCCTGCTCTATGAAATACTTACTGTTTCTTAGTCTTACTTTAACTGATCCTCTGTGTAGTAACCTGAATCGATAAGGATCTCTTTGTAGTTGTCAGCTGTACAAACAGTGGGCTCGCAAAGGAATGAAGGAACAACCTTAATTCCGTTGTTGTATGTGGACTCATCGTTTACGTCAACCTTCTCACCCTTAAGGATCTGGCCAACCATCTTAACAACCTGAGAAGCAAGAGTACGTGTATCCTTGAATACTGACATTGACTGCTTACCAGCGATCATGTTCTTTGTATTCTCAATATCACAGTCCTGACCTGTGATTACAGGGTACTTACCGTTGTAGTTAGCTTTAAGAGCATTGGTAACACCAAGTGCTGTTGAGTCGTTTGAGCAAAGCCATACATCAAGCTCTGTTCCGTCTGCATAGTAAGATGAAAGGATGTTCTCTGCTCTGGACTGAGCTACGTCTGAACCCCATGTAGGAGTTGCAACTTCATCAAATGTCTTCTGACCTGAAACAACATTGAGCTTTCCATTCTCAACATACTCTTTAACTGTGTCATATGCACCGTTGAAGAAGAAGCCTGCGTTGTTGTCACCGGGGTCACCAGCTGTGAACTCGATGTTGAAAGGACCTGCTGCGTTCTTGAGGTCAAGAGTATCGATAACGAACTGACCCTGAGCAACACCAACTTTGTAGTTATCGAATGTTGCGTAGTAAGAAACTGCGTCAGAGTTCATGATAAGACGGTCATAAGCGATAACAGGAATGTTAGCCTTCTTAGCCATGTCAAGTGCTTCACCGAGTGAAGAACCTTCGATTGCTGCGATAACAAGAACTGAACATCCGCTGGAAATCATGTTCTCAATCTGAGAAACCTGTGTCTGAACATCGTTTGATGCATACTGAAGGTCAACTTCGTAACCAGCTGCCTTAAGTTCTTTCTCCATGTTGGCACCATCCTGGTTCCATCTCTGAAGATCTCTGGTAGGCATTGAAACGCCAACCTTCTTGCCGCCTGATGCGCCGCCTGCGCCACAGCCTACAAGAAGAACTGCAACCATAGCAACACTAAGCAATAAACTTACGAGTTTTTTCATTGTGTACTATCCTCCCTAAAGTGTTAGTAAATAATTTGGGCTCTTTGGCCCCCTACATTTGTGATAATATCACGTATCGTCTAGTAGTTGTTTGTCACTTTCTTCAAATTCTTGCGTTACTGTGCACGGGCACAAAAATAGGGCTAGCACATTTTTGTTATGTGCGGGTCTGCACAAAACAAAAAAGTCCAACCCTGATTTTTTATGTCATTATTTTACGTTAAGGTAAACTTCTTCTTTCATATGGAAGCCACTGCTTATGATGGTCTCATCCATGTTTTCCCTGGTGACCTTTATGGGTTCAAGCTTAACGTATGGCACCTCTCCCTTTCCGTTATCTATTGTGCCCACATCTTCACCAATCAGTTCCTCGTTTTTGGCCAGAGCCAATGCACATTCGGCAGCTCGTCTGGCAAGTTTTTCCACAGGTTTATATACAGTCATTAGCTGTGTGCCTTCCACAATTCTCTGGCAGGCTTCCAAATCCGCGTCCTGTCCGGTAACCATTATCTTCTTGGCGAGGCGCTGAACTGAAAGGGCACTTACCACCTCACTTGCCAGGTTATCGTTTCCGCACATAATGGCATCGCAGTCTCTCACCAGATCAAAGTGGTCATATATGTACTCCGAAGCCAGTTCTGCTCTCCATCCGTCACAATGGGTGGTGTCCAAAATTGTCACTTCATTATAATTCATCACATCGGTAAAAGCGTTTTCAACCAAAGCTACGTTATTATCGGCAGGGGAACCTCCAACTATAATAACGTTTCCGCCTTTTATTCCGTTATCCACAAGGGTCTGACCCATAAGGGTTCCTACCATCTCGTTGTCAAAGGATATGTAAAGGTCTATATCAGCGTTATTAATCAATCGGTCATAGGCAATAACCTTTATGCCTGCGTCCTTAGCGTCCTTCACCGAATCTGCCAGGGCATCGGAATCAATGCAGACAATGACTATTACATCCATTCCCTTCTTAATGAAATAGTCAATCTGCTTCTTTTGCTCTTCAACGTCTCCGTTGGCGTTCTGGACATTTACCTCTGCGCCCATTTCCTTTGCTGCCTGAACGAAGATATCTCGATCCCTCTGCCATCTTTCGATTACGAAGGAGTCGAAGCACATTCCTATCTGGATTTTATCCTCTACTTTTTCCTCGTCATTATTGCTTTGTACCTCGCTTCTTCCACAGGCACTAAAACTCATGGCCAAAAGCAATACAAGAGCAACGCTAAGTATTTTTCTTACTTTCCTAGACATTTTTCTTTATACTCCGTTGGTGTTAAGCCCACATTCTTCTTAAATGTGCGGCTGAAATAGTTGGGGTCCTGATATCCGCACATTGAACACAGTTCCTTCATGGCAATGTCGGAATTAAGGAGAAGATCTTTGGCTTTTTCTATTCTTATATTGGTCAAATACTCTATAAAGTTCTCCCCTGTGGCTTCCTTAAAGAGCTTGCTGAAGTAATAGGGCGAGATATTCACTATTCTTGAAACGTCATCAAGGGATAAATCCTTGGAGAAATTGTTTCCTATGTATTCCTTGGCGGCCTCTATGGTGTCGGTTGAGCGCTCCTGCCTCTTGTTTCCGATGTTCTGACAGGAAACCATAATCTTGTTTAAAAACCACTCTCTAAGTTCTCCTATGGAAGACATGGACATAATCTCCGGAAGATAAGAATCTCTGGAGCCAAAACGATAAGTCATTCCGCCGTTTCTGTATGCCATGCTCTCTGCCTGAAGAGTAAACTCCAGAATCTTAAGCCTTATTGCCATAAGATTGCTTCCGTCATATTCATCCATCCACTTAAGGAAGCTTTCAGCATGAACAGCAGCCTCGTTATAATCCCCTCGTTCCACGGCTTCAAAAAGGCTTTTCTCCATATCTATGGGGTAGTCTTTCTCATAATCACAGCCGATGGGAAGGTCGTCTACATGGGCAACACTTCCGGTGGTTGCAATGAGGGCATTTAAGGATTCCTTATAGGATTCCCCAAGATTTCTAAGGGGTTTTACACCTCCGATTCCCAGACGGAAGCTGATATCCACCTTTTTCCTCATATATCTTATGAATTCTCTGGCTTCATTTATAAGTTCAATTCGGGCATTGTAACCCATCTCCGGATGAACATAGGGCACCAGCACCGCAATCTTATTGGCCATTACGGAGCCTACCTTACAAGGGAAGAATTCCTTTAATCCTTCTCTGACTTCAGTGTAGTGGTTTGACATCTTAACGGAGCTTCCCACGGCGTTTGTCATGTGGTTGCCTTCCTGACTGTCACCACTGACGATACACATCATGTAGCCATAGTTCTCCTCAACTCCAAGGATGGTCTTGTAGTTATCCACGTCCTCCTCAAAGTGTTCCTGAAACAGGATGTTGTATATAAGACCGTTCTCAATAATGGGCTCTACGGTTTCCAGCTTCTCTTTAATAAGTAGATTGTCGCTTCTTTTCTTTCTGTCGCCGTCAATAATCTCCATGGCCTTCTTAATGGCCTGGACAACCTTGGTGCGTTCCATGGGCTTATTGATATACTCAAGAACGCCAAGGGCAATTGCCTCCTTGGCATAGTCGAATTTGTCATAGGCGCTCATTACGATGAACACTGTATTTGCGGAAAAATTCTTAATCTCCTTCATTGCATCGATACCGTTTATACCCGGCATCTGAATGTCCATGATGGCAATGTCCGGTCTGAAGCGCTCTGCCAGTTCGATTACTGATCTTCCGGTTTTGGCAAACTCAACTTCACAAAGATCACCGAACTCTTTCTCGATTATGAATTTCATGGAGTCAATAACGATTCCCTCGTCATCGGCCAGCATTATTCTGTACATATTAATCCTCTTTTTGATTATCTAAGGTGTAAGGGATGTTTATAACCACTTCGGTTCCCATATCCTCACCCTCGGAATAAATATCTATAACATCTTCTCTTTCTGAAAGGAGACGGAGTCTCGAGATAACATTATCCATTCCGATTCCGTTGGAGTCTCCCCTCTGCTCCTCATATTTCCATTTTCCGTTTACAACTTTTTCTATATCCTCCGGCTTCATTCCCTTGCCGTTATCTTTAACGGAGATGTATACTCTGTCTCCGTCTCTGTAAACCTTAAGGAAAATGTGACCCTTATCTCCCATGCCTCTGATACCATGGTTTACGGCATTTTCTACTATGGGCTGGAGAATCATGCTGGGCATTTTAATCTTAAGAAGCCTCTCATCAATCTGTCTGTCGTAATGAATCTCGCCTGAGAATCGTACATTTAAGATCCTGATATAGTTGTCAACAATATCTACTTCGTCGGCAACGTCCACAAGTTCATTTTGCTTCTTAACATTATATCTGAAGAAGTCCGCAACAGTCTGGACATATTCGTAGGTTCTGTCTGCGCCTTCCATCATTGCAAGCTGAGCTCCCGCATTGAGAGTGTTAAAGAGGAAATGAGGGTTAATCTGGGCCTGCAGATACTTAAGCTGGGCGTCCTTTAAGTGAGTCTCCATCATGAGTTCTTTTTCCTGCATGAGTCGTTCCTTCTCCATGCTCTCCCTGACTCTTTCAATGTACTCTCTGATGGATACCATCATCTTACTGAATGCTATGGTCAGTCGGCCAACCTCATCACTGCTGGTACTCTCGGGAAGTTTAGCCTCCAAATTTCCATTGGCAACTTCATCAGCACTGGCTGCCAAGGATTCAAGAGGATGTATAAGTCGGCCTGTAATTCTTATGATTACAAAAGCACTTCCCACCAAAACGAAGAACATAACACCCATGGCAAAGGTCTCAAAAGTTCTGAAGGATACTGCCAGCTCACTGTACTTTTCAGAGTTGCTGACGAACTGCTCAGAGTTAAGGCTTCTTATATATGCCTTTATATATTCATACCGTTTGGTGGCGTTCTCATAAAGAACTCTGTATTTCTCTACATTTCGACCTCTCTTCGCCTCGATAGTTTGAGAAACCTGGTCCATGTAATCATACGACATGTTCCTGATGTTTCTTTCCATTCTGGTGTAGGGAATATCCGTAATTCTGGTTCCCAGTTCCTCCACCAGATTCGCGTAATTCTGCTCACTGATATAGTAATCGGAAAGAGAATCTGTAGATTTGGCCTTAAGGTATTCTGTGGTGGAATCCTGAAGTGAATCAAGAGCAATTGAAAGAGCATTCAACTGGCGGTTGTTCTGATATGCCATCTCCATCTCAACGGACATTCTGTTGATACCGAAAAGAAGGGCTATATCAACCACAAAGATAAATAGGTTGGCCAGAATGAAGATACCGCTCATTTTATAAGAAAGAGAAATGCCTTTAAGTTTACGGAACATCGGCAGCTTCCTCCTTCTTCATGAATTCGGACACGTTGCCCTTATTGATAAGAGTAATGTCCGCAGCATTATACTGGCTGGTATTTCCGAAGCTGATGTAATCATCCAAAGCTTCGACACAATATCTTCCAAGCTCTCTTGTATCAACAGCGATGGATGAATGAACAACGTTTCGGTTAATTGCATTAAGAATCTTGTCGGAATCATAATATCCCAGGATACTAACGCTTCCAACAAGGTTATAGTCGACAACTGCCTGGTATGCACAGGTGGTTTCAAGTTCATTAAGGCATACAAGGATGTTGGGGATTTCATCCTCCATAAATACGTCACGAATAGATTCTTCCACAGAGAAGGGGTTGCTGTTATCTACAAGAACCGTTTCTATGTTGGTTTCAGAATCTTTGTCTTCTTCTGTCAGGATGTCCTGAATGCCGGACATGATTACGTTCTGGGCATAGGGATCCATTTTGGAGTCCATAAGCACAGTTACATTGGCCGCAAATTCGCTGTAGCCCTCTATGTTTGCACCGTTATAGGCGACGGTGCGTTTCTCCTTCTTTATATTGATTATCTGTCTTCCGTATTCCTTGCCGATGTTGTAGCCACTGACACCCACGAAGGAACATCTTTTGGAATCGGCGTTATCAGAGTACATGGTTACGACGGGAATTCCCTTATCCATGGCCTCATCTATTAAGGCCGACAGTTCTTCCGAACCGTCACCGCTTACCATGATGCCATCAACATTTGATGAGATTGCTATCTCCATCAGTTCCTCGGGAGTATAGTCGTTATAGAGGTTGGATCCAAGTAATTCTACAAATGTATTATTCTCTTCCGCGGATTTCAGAGCACCCGAATAGACCGATTGCCAGAATGAAGATTTGTAGTCGTCCGTAATCATCACATAGTATCGGTCATAAATATGCTCCGGAACGTCTGTGCCCTTGTCGGTAAAGTACAGCCTTACATAAAGAAAGGCCACAATGCACAGCGCCATAGCAAATATGATAGTTAATCTAAGATAAATACTGTTTTGTTTTCTCACAAACCGATTATAACAAAAAATCCCCGAAAAATATCATTTTCGGGGAAAATATCCACACAACGTAAAAAAGACAGCTCACGCTGTCTTTTCTAGAGAAGGTATTTCTTCTTATGGGGTATAGCAAAAAACTACATATAATGTATTGGGGGGGTTACAAGTAGTATAATAGCATCCTTAATCGTTTGCGTCTATTCACAAGTTCAACAAAGTTTACAAAAACGCTATGTCGAATTTGTGCAACTTTCACAAAAGGACAGGGCAAATGCCCTGTCCTTCACGTTTATCGATATTCTCCCCGATGTGACGATAGTCTAAAAATACATTTTAAATTTAGATATTGAATCGAAATCATCTGAATGCACCAGATTATCAACAATTTTCTTTAGGGATTTGTTTCCAAGGAAGCAGGCCAATGATGATAGTTTAGAGGCGTTACCTGCTTCAATAGCCTTGTCAACAATCTTATCCAATGCCTCGTCTGATAAGAATGGTGCCAATGCAGTGACACCTTCAAGATTGCTGCCATCTATTCTTGAAACAACATCATCTAATGCTTCATCAGGCATAAAAGGAGCAAGTGCTACTAAATCCTTAATATTCGCTGATCCTACTTTTCTTGATACCTTAGCTATCGTTTCATCAGATAAGAAAGGGGCAAGTGGCACCAGGTCTCTTACATTCGCAGTATCTACTTTACTTACAATGTCATCAAGAATTTCATCATCTAAAAAAGGTGCTAATTCTACAATAGCCTTAATGTTTAGGACTTCATTTTCTGATGTTTTCTCCATTTCCTTCTTGAGTTCCTGGGGAGGTAATATTGCCGCCACTTCAGTAAGTTCTTTTGAAGATAAAGGTTCCGAACTTCCGTCAAGAACTTTCTTTATAGTTTGAGCACTGGTTTCTTCTCCCAAAAGATTTGCAATATCAATATCAAGTGCCTTGGATATATCGGGAAGCTTAGCAATGTCAGGCATTGTATTTCCTCGCTCCCAATTTGAAACTGCCTGATAAGTCACGCCTAAGGCATCAGCCAGTTCAAGCTGTGTCATGTTCTTTTCTGTTCTGGCTGCTTTTATATTTTTCCCAACTTTTTTCATATCTAACATTTTCTTTTCACCTTTCATTTTTGTGGTTTACACCGGCCGGTGTTTTGATACGATTAAATTCTAAGGCGCTATCACAAAAATGTATATCAATTAATAATTGAGTTCATTCTCAAGACCACTCAAGCAATGCTTTATATAAATAACGGGACGAAAACAATCCGAAGATGCTTTCGTCCCAATTAATGTCATACTATCCCCCAGATTATTTTACTCCCCAAACAGTGCCTCAAACTCTTCCCTTCCGATACGCTCCTTCTCAATAAGGAGATTGGAGCATGCGTGAAGCACTTCCATATTGTCTTCGATGATCTTGCGAGCCTTGGCGTAACAATCATCGATAATCTTCTTGACCTCAAGGTCAATCTTGCTTGCCGTTGCGTCACTGAAATTCTTGGCATGTGCAAGGTCACGTCCTATGAAGACTTCGTCTTCATCGTTGTCGTAGCTTACAAGGCCGATTTCATCTGACATACCAAAGGCCGTAACCATCTTTCTGGCCATGTGTGTTGCTCGCTTAATATCATTTGAAGCGCCGGTTGTGACATCATCAAAGATAATCTGCTCTGCAATACGTCCTCCGAGGAATACCATGATTTCCTGGAGCATCTTGCCCTTGGTCATATGACGGTCGTCGGATTCATTGATGGGCATTGTGTAGCCCGCAGCGCCCTCTCCTGTAGGTATAATTGATACCGTATAAACAGGTCCCACATCGGGAAGAACGTGGAATAGAATTGCATGTCCCGACTCATGATAAGCAGTAATCTTCTTATCCTTATCGGTAACCACACGGCTCTTCTTCTCTGCACCGATTCCGACTTTAATAAATGACTTCTTTATATCTTCTGCTTTGACAAAACTTCTGTTGTCCATTGCCGCACAGATGGCCGATTCATTGAGAAGGTTCTCAAGATCTGCTCCTGTGAAGCCTGATGTTGAATGAGCAATCTCTTTAAGATTAACATCTTCTGCAAGAGGTTTGTTTCTTGCATGAACCTTAAGGATTTCCTCACGTCCCTTCACGTCGGGAGTTCCAACAGCTACCTTTCTGTCAAATCTTCCGGGTCTCATGATAGCGGGATCAAGAATGTCGACTCTGTTGGTTGCTGCCATAACGATAACGCCTTCGTTTACCCCGAAACCGTCCATCTCAACAAGCAGCTGGTTAAGAGTCTGCTCTCTCTCATCGTGGCCACCACCCATACCGGTACCACGGCGTCTTGCAACCGCATCTATCTCATCAATAAAAACAATACAAGGTTTATTCTTCTTGGCGTCCTCAAATAAGTCTCTTACTCTGGATGCACCGACACCCACAAACATCTCTACAAAGTCGGAACCGGAGATGCTAAAGAAAGGAACTTTAGCTTCACCAGCAACCGCTCTGGCAAGAAGTGTCTTACCTGTTCCGGGAGGGCCCTCAAGTAGAACGCCCTTGGGGATTCTGGCACCAACCTTGGTAAATTTCCCGGGATTCTTAAGGAAATCGACAATTTCTTCAAGAGCTTCCTTCTCTTCATCAAGGCCTGCCACATCCTTGAAGGTAACTTCACCGTCGCCTACAATCATGCGGGCTCTTGATTTACCGAAATTCATCATCTTGGCATTGGTGCTTCCGCCGGCTGCCTGGCCATTCATCATAAGAAGGATGAAAATGGCTAAGATTCCAACCACAAGAATGGGAAACATGTGGTTTAGGAACCAGTTGTCACGGTCTATATCCGTAACGGTGGTCTTAATGCCGGCTTCTGTAGCCATGGCCTCTATTTCCGTTACATCCGTGGCATATAAAGTGTATGTATCGCCACCGAAAATAGTGATGATTGCCTTTCCGGTGGGTGCCTCCTTGTTGGGGCAAATTGTTACGCTGCTTACCTTATTGTCTTCGATATACTGTGCAAACTCAGCTTTGGTGCACTCCACTTCCTTTTGACGGAAGAGGTTAATGCCCGAAGTCACAAGCAAAAGAATGATAATTACAATAAAGTAGGGGCTCAGACTTCTGTCTTTCTGTTTCAAAATAACCTCCTTGCGGGAAAAGAGTTACTCTTCGCCCAGTTCCATAATTCCTATATAAGGAAGATTACGATATCTCTGATCGTAATCAAGGCCGTAGCCTACAACAAATTCATCGGGAATCTGGAAGCCTGTGTAATCAACGTCAACGTCAATTACTCTTCTTGAAGGCTTATCAAGAAGTGTGCAAAGCTTAAGGCTTGCAGGCTTTCTATCCTTAAGCATCTCCAGTAGATAGCTTAAGGTTCTTCCTGAATCGATAATGTCCTCAACAACAAGTACATCCTTGCCGTTTAAAGGCTCATCAAGGTCCTTAATAATCTTAACAACACCACTGGATTTGGTGTCTGAACCGTAGCTTGATACAGACATGAAATCCAATGAAACGGGTACTGTTATACGCTTGGCGAGTTCAACCATGAAAAATGCTCCGCCCTTTAAAACGCATACAAGGTGAACCTGTTTACCGGCATAGTCTTTGCTGATCTGGTCTCCGATCTCCTGGATTCTCTTGTCAACTTCTTCTTCCGACAGCATTACCTTTACGTTTTCAGTCATAGTTTTCTTCCTCCAATTCAACCTGTAAAATTCTTCTGGTTTTGTTATCTACCTTAAATCCGGCGCTGACCCTGTAGCCAAGCACCCATAAAATATGATTTCCGTCAGCTAAGACGGGAATAGAATCTCTCTCATTCCTGGGGATTTTCTCATCCACCATGTAGTCCTGTAAGGACTTTCTCTGGCCGAAATTGTTGATTATAAGATAGTCTCCCTGATTTCTGTTTCTCACCGTCAAGGATTCTCCTATTTTATCATAATCAAACCATTTAGTATACTGATTTCGGGGAATAGACGAAAGCTTTTCATCATCGCAAAGGAAGCTTTTGAATTTAAGCTTGCCATAGCCCTTAATTGTAACTTCCCTCTCCAAATCTTTGGAAAAAACCACAGCCTCTCTTTCCCTTAAAACTGTTTTACCTTCCACGCCAAATGTAAGAGTATCGTAAATCTTTCTGGCCTTGATTCTGTAGGGAAGGTCTATCTCATGGGAGCCCTCTGTTTTGAGAAGGGTTCTCACTGCTCTTACATGAACACCACCGATATCCTTTCCTCCCCCGGACAGTTCCGAAAGGATCAAAAGAATCAGCTTGTTCTGGATATAAGGGTCTTCTCTTGTAAGAAGGTTTGTGTCCACTGTTATGGAAACATCATTCTTATTGGTGATGCAGGTATAATAAGCATTTCTTACCTGTCCGTCTATATAGCGCTCTGCTTCAGTGGCTATATCTGCCGTGAAGTTTATCCTGTCTATAACTGAGCTTGAAATTTCCCTCTTAACATATGGAAGAACGTGATTCCTTATTCTGTTTCTAAGGTAATCATCCTCCTCGTTGGTGGAGTCTTTCCGAAACTCGATGTTTTTATCCTCTAAATACTTCTCAATATCCTGACGGCTCATGAAAAGGAGAGGTCTTATGATTTTACCCCTTACGGGCTGAATGGAGGCAAGGCCTTTAAGGCCTGTTCCCCTGAAAAGGTTAAGGAGGAAAGTTTCTGCCCTGTCTTCCGCCTGATGAGCCACTGCAATTTTCACCTTGCCGGCTTCATAGGCTTCCGGTGCCTCACTCTTTAGGACGCTTTCAAAAAACTCATATCTGACCTTTCTTCCCGTCTCTTCCTCTGACATTTTCCACTCTTCGGAGAGTTTCGGAATATCAGCCTTACAAACGTAGAAAGGGATGCTTAGTTCGTCGCAGACCTTCTTGACATAGGCCGCATCCTCTTCGGCATCCTCCCTTATTCCGTGGTTGACGTGGGCCACCATGAGCTTAAAGGACAGCTTTTCCTTAAGTCCCTGTAACAAAAACAAGAGGCAGATGGAATCTGCCCCTCCTGATACGCCTGCAAGTACTACATCACCGGGCTCTATCATTCGGTTGTTTCTGATGTACTCTTCAACCTTAATCATTATCTTCTTCTTTAAAAACAGTCTCTCCGTCGTAAACAAGCCCTAACTTATCATGGGCCAAATCTATAATAAACTGCTTAGTTTCAGTGTATCTTGCGTACTCTTCTATTTCTTCGGTTCTCTCATGCTCTTTATCAATCTGGTCGTTCAGATTGTTGATGGTTTCCCTTTGTTCGTTTCTCTTCTCAAGGAGACCGATGCTTCCTATTCCTACAACCACAATAATCATGATAACAACCATTGTTACCAGGATTATGCTCAAACGGTTCTGTCTTCTTTTTCTGTATGCGACCCGTCGTCTTTCGGCCATGGAATCACCTCCCTTACAGGTATTTAAACATATCCCCTGCTTCTTCTTTTTTGGTGGTGTCGAGAATCTTCAAAACCTCAACTTTCACATCCTTGTTACCGAAGTTCACTGTAATTATATCACCAACTTTGACATCTGTGGATGCCTTGGCGACCTTATCATTGATAAGAACTCTTCCTGCGTCACAAGCCTCATTGGCAATTGTGCGTCTTTTAATCAGTCTTGATACTTTTAAATATTTGTCTAATCTCATACTATTCCTTAAAAAAATAAGGGGATCAGAAGATCCCCTTGTCAGCTTTATTAGAATTATTTGTTAACCTCATCCTTTAAAGCCTTACCAGCTTTGAACTTAGGAGCCTTTGATGCAGGAATCTTCATAACCTTACCGCTCTGAGGGTTTCTGCCTTCTCTAGCTGCTCTCTTAGCTACTTCGAATGTACCGAAGCCAACTAACTGAACCTTTCCGCCCTTCTTTAACTCCTTAGCTACAACTTCTGTAAAAGCCTTTACAGCCTTCTCAGCATCCTTCTTGGATAATTCTGCCTTCTGTGCAATAGCTGCTACTAATTCAGTTTTGTTCATTTGTGAACTCCTCCTATTGAGTATACTTTATTGTATAGCCACGATCGTCAATTGCTGACGTCTATACATATATATACCTTTTTGGGGTGACTTTGTCAAGTAATTTTGCCCATTTTAAGCCGTTTTTTCACATTTTTGGTACTTTAGTAGCGGCTTTTTAATTATTCGATGATTCTATTAGCTCAGAGAAGGAATAACTGACATCTTTGTCGTCAGAATCGGCCTTTATGGTATACGACTTATTCTCGTATCCTCTCTTGCTTAAAGTGATGACATGTTCGCCTTCGGTCTTCTTAAAACCGAGAGGAGAAAGACCCACATAATAGCCATCAACGTACACTTCAACTCCAATGGGCGAATCGATAATGATTCTGGGATAAGTTGATGCTCCCGGTACATAGGTGGGAGTTGTGGTTCCTTTATCCGAGCCGCTTACCGTCCCCGTAGGAGTGGGGGTGGCCGTGGCCGTAGGGGTCGGTGTTACCGTAGGTGTAACGGTAGGAGTGGGGGTTGCCGTAGGTGTTGGTGTTGCGGTAGGAGTAGGGGTTACATCCGAACCGCTTACCGTTCCCGTGGGCGTAGGTGTGGGCGTTATCTTGTCTGAACCACTTACAGTCTTATTATAATCGGAACCGCTTACGGTACTCTTCTTATTTCCGTCTGTGTCGGGATCAAGCTTAATGCTGATTCCCGCCGAATCCTCGGCTATCCTTATATAGCTTGTGGTTGTCACATAGCCCTCGGCCTTGGCAAGGACCTGATGAATGCCATATTCCAGCGTAACAGGCTTTGATACGTCCGTTTCCTTACCGTCAATAAAGACCTTGGCATCGGAAGGAGTCACGGTAAAGATAACCGTTGCCACCTTCTCCAAGCTTTCAGGTTTATATTCCGAAAGGTCTATGGTTACTTCCTTGTTTCTTTCCACCGTTACAGTCTGGGTCAGTTCCGCTCCCTTATTGGTAAGGTAAACGTCGTAGGTTCCCTCAGGCACGGTAAGAAGCATGTCTTCCGCAATCTGCTTAATTACCTTGCCGCACTCTATATATCCGCCCACCATTCTTTCTTCTCCGGTGAGTCTCAAATAGCCGTGGCCCTTTTCGACCTTAACTGTGGCTGCTGTCTTGCCGATACCCCTGATGGTAAGTATGTCCACAGGGTTAATATCCATGAAGGTAATCTCGTCGGTATCTTCAAGAAGCTTTAAAGAATCGTCATATTTATATGTATCGTTCCCAACGTCGATGACTCTTCTGTCTTCGTCGATGGAAACTCTGTTAATCTCCGTATATTCCCATGCATCGGGAGAATACATCAATGTATTAAGTCTCTTGGAGCTCTTTAGGAAAGTGATATCCACGATGCTTCCCGGCTCCAAAAGCCCCGGCGTAAGTGCAGTCTTATACTTGTCGTAGAAGTAGGTCATGCTGTCGTAGCTTAAGGTATAGTTTCTCTCTATATCCAGGTTGTAGAAAGTCGCGGTTTTTGCCTCCTCATCTACTTCCATAAGCACGCAGGTGTCCGCCGAGTCATAGCTTCCCGGGCGAAGTTCAATCATGCCCGCCTCGGTCTTCTTGTAGGTGTCGGGATTCTCTGTAGCGGAAACCGTCCTTCCACAGCCTGCAGAGAACAGCATTGTCACTATTAAAATTGATGAAAACAGGTATTTAGCTCTCTTCATAATTCCTTTGCTCTTTCAAGCAGCAATTCCTTCCTGTTCAAATCCGGGTTCTCAAGCACCTCATTAAGAAGCACATTCAGTATTTCTCCGATTTGCGGCCCCTTAATGTCGGGTTTGAGGGCTATAATGTCGCGCCCTGAAATATCAAGAGTCTTAAGGCTGACGCACTGACCCTCTTTAACTATCTTATCATAAAATCTTTTCCAGGAATTAAGTTGTTCCTCTTTTTCTTCTCTTTGGTAGTTGCTCTGGCCCATCATGTCCGCGCGCCTTACCTCGAGAAACAGGGGGAACAAGTCCTCTCCGATTTTGTTAATTGCTCTTCTTACAATGGCCTGGGTGGGCTTTACGTTGAGGCCATAGTCGTGGAATTCCACCAGCTTGCTCACATCTCTTATGGTGTCATTGTCAAAACGAAGCCTTCTAAGAACTTCCCTGGCCTTCTCGGCTCCGTGCTGCTGATGGCCTCTGAAGTGGTCAATTCCCTCCTCGTCGGTGGTCTTGACATCAGGCTTGCTTAAATCGTGAAACAGCATAGTGAGCCTAAGCACCTTGTCTGACCTTATGTTCCTTAGGGTCTCTAAGGTATGTTCTCCCACACTGTAGCAGTGATGCGGGTTATTCTGGTCCGTCTTCATTGCCGTGTCAAACTCTGGAAGGATAATCTTAGTAATACCAAGTTCATAGGCCTTCTTAATATAGTCAGGATGATCTGACACCAGAAGTTTTGTAAGTTCAACCTGAATTCGCTCTGCGCTGACTTTCTTTAGGTTAGCGGCATGACGTTTTATAGCGTCTGCTGTTTTTGCCTCAATTTCATAACCAAGCTGAGCGGAAAATCTCACCGCTCTCATAACTCTTAGGGCGTCTTCCTCGAAGCGTTTGTCAGGCTCTCCGACGGCGCGAATCACCTTTCTTTCGATATCGCCCATTCCGTCAAACAAGTCCACAAGGCCTTTCTTGTCGTTATAGGCCATGGCATTGATGGTGAAATCTCTGCGCTTCAGATCCTCCTCAAGGGAAGGGGTGAAGGTTACCTCCTTGGGATGCCTCCCATCCTCGTACTCGCCGTCAACGCGGTAAGTGGTAACCTCGAAGGTTTCCTTGTCCATGAGAACAGATACGGTGCCGTGCTGCAGTCCCGTATCAATAGTGGCATGAAAAAGCGACTTAACCTCCGCAGGTAATGCGGAGGTCGTAATATCCCAGTCGTCGGGGGTGCGATTCAATATACTGTCTCGCACACATCCGCCGACCACATATGCTTCATAGCCTGCCTCTTCCAAGGTTTCTATTATTCTTTTTACCTTTGAGGGCATATTTAATGTCATCAGTAACTCTCTGTCTCCGATTCTAAACCAGTCTTACTGTCTCTCTTGCGATAGCAAGCTCCTCGTTTGTGGGGATACAAAGAACCTTCACCTTGGAGTCGTCGGTGGAAATGATTCTCTCCTCACCTCTTACCTTATTCTTCACGGGGTCAATCTTTGTATCAAGGAATGCCATGTACTCGCCGATTGCCGCTCTGGTATCTGCGTCATTCTCGCCAACACCTGCAGTAAATGCAATGGCGTCAACTCCACCCATTGCTGCTGCGTAGGCACCGATGTATTTTCCTACGTGATATGTGTATGTTTCAAGAGCTGTCTTGGCAGCTTTATTTCCTTCTTCTGCAGCCTTTGCCAGGTCTCTGAAGTCTGAGCTTACTCCGTCTGAAAGTCCGAGTACACCTGACTTCTTGTTAAGGATGTTGTTTACTTCCTTGAAGGTAAGGTTCTCCTTCTGAGCGATGAAATCAACAATCGCAGGATCGATATCACCGGAACGGGTTCCCATGATAAGGCCTTCAAGGGGTGTCATACCCATGGATGTATCTACGGACTTGCCGTATTTAACAGCTGATACGGATGCACCGTTTCCAAGGTGGCAAACGATGATTCTTAAATCTTCTCTCTTCTTTCCAAGAATCTCAGCCGCTCTCTTACTTACGAAGTCGTGGCTGGTTCCGTGGAAGCCGTATCTTCTAATCTTATACTCTTTGTAATACTTAAGAGGCAGGCCGTAAAGGTAAGCCTTCTCGGGCATTGTCTGATGGAATGCGGTATCAAACACTGCAACCATGGGAACGTTAGGCATAATCTTCTGACAAGCTCTGATTCCGATAAGGTTTGCAGGGTTGTGAAGAGGTGCAAGGTCGTTACACTCCTCGATGGCTTTGATAACTTCATCGTTGATTACTACGCTTGAAGCAAACTTCTCACCGCCGTGTACGATTCTGTGTCCGATGGCGTCAATCTCAGCTAAGGACTTAACAGCGCCAACCTCAGGATCTGTAAGCTTCTCAACAACAAGTCTTACTGCCTCGGTGTGATCGGGCATGGGTGATGTCCAGGTCTGCTTGTCAGCACCTGCTTTATTATGTGTAATGCAGCTTCCTTCGATTCCGATTCGCTCGCAAAGTCCCTTTGCAAGAACTGCCTCTGTATCTGAATCAATAAGCTGGTACTTTAATGATGAACTTCCGCAGTTAATAACTAATACTTTCACTTTCTCTACCTCCAAAGTTAAAGACGATTTCTTTTCTTATTTTACACTTTTTGGGCGGACGATTCCACCCATTATTTCTCTGCTTCCGGAAGACAATGCATATGGGTTCTTCCGAGTACACGGAAGCCCTCCGCCTGTCCTTTAAAGCTTCTTAATCCAAAGAAAAAGGCTCTTAGTTTAATGTATAGTTTTAATGAATCTATGTCGGGACAACCCGCAGGGTACTGGCTTTGATGGCATTCAAAAACAGATGCAAGCTGTTTGTCAATCAGCCGTTTGCCTGTCCCAACATATCGGTTGGGTCTTCCGGTCATATAGAATGCAATTGCTTTCACCTGTGCATTTCCGGCTCCAAATTTAGCCATAATATCTTTAAAAGGGGCAAAGAAGGCCAGTCTCTTGGCGCACTCCCCAACATTTATATGGTCTGTGTGGCACTCGCTCTTTACATCAGGGTCCGTAGCAAAGATAATGTCCGGTTGTACCTCTCCTATCACCCTCGCCATCTTTGCAAGTAAGCTTCCTTCATCAGGCTGCTCTCCTCCCTCCAGACCGGTCCTATAGAATCCGCCATCCGAAAGGCCAAGGAATCTTACGTCGGATACTCCAAGCATCTTTGCCGAAGCAACAGCCTCCTTTTTCCTTATCTCTATAAGCTCCTCTGATGTGATTCCCTCAGTCGCATTCTCAAGGCCATATCTTCCGTCGAGACATACCAGAAAAGTAACCTTCTTTCCAAGTGCCGCCAGCTTGGCCACCGTAGCCCCTGCACCAATTTCTATATCATCAGGGTGTGGCCCGATGAAAAGATACCTATCAAAGCTTTCAACTTTTGGTATCGGTACTGCAATATGGATAATCCTTGATAAGATTGACATATGGTGTCCTCCTCTCTACGGAACTTTTCTTCCCGTGAGTACCTTTTGGGGCTAATTTTTCAGACATCCAATCGGAATAACATATACGCCGTCTTCACGCTTATAACCGTATTCTGTCGCGGTTATGACAAGTTTGAGATCCGGCAATCTAAGTGGAACCTGCTTTTCCTTTTTATTGTACTCTCCAATGAGTCTTTCTATCTCGCATAAATGCTCGGCTCCCATATCAATTTCTTTGCTTCCAAGTTTGAATTCTATCAGAGCATATCGACCGTCCTTAAGATGGAGCACTGCATCTGCTTCCAAGCCGTAGCGATCATGATAATATGAAAGTTCTCCGTTCATTCCAGAGGAATAAATCTTTAAATCTCTGATACATAATGACTCAAAAAGGAAGCCTAAAGTCTTAAAATCTGTATTGAAATAGTCAGGCGAAAGTCCAAGTGCCGCAACGGCTATTGATGGATCCACAAGATTTCTTTTGTTTCCGGATCTGATTGCTTCCTTTGAACGAATTGCGGGGCACCATGCAGGGATTTCATCTATTATATATAAATCTTCAAGCTCATGGAAATAATCATAAAAAGTAGGCTTTGATATTTCCGTTGCCTGCGAAGTATCTGTAAAAATAGTTTTTGTCTCAGCCAAAGTACATATATTTCTTGAATAAGCTTTCAACAGACGTTCTGCCCATAAAGGATTCCTTTTTACATGACTGATATTGGAAATATCAGTATGACAGGTCTGGAAAAAGAGATCGGATGCGATAGAGAGAGCTGCTTCCCTATTTTCAACATCAATACTTTGTGGCCATCCGCCACGACAGATAGCATAAATCAAGTCATCAATTGTTAGCTTAGACTCTTCCCATTCAATATCTTTTCCCTCAAAAAGATCCATAAGGGATACAGTGCCGGAAGACTCTCCACTTTCGTACAGGCTCATAGGAAACATGCGCAGTGTAGAAATCCTCAGTGTTCCTGTATGTGCCGTTTCAACCTTCTGAGAAGATGACCCGGTGAGGATATACTGGCCTTTTAATCCAGTGTCATCTACATCTTTACGTATTGCCCCCCAAATCTTTGGGGCGTCCTGCCATTCATCGAACAATCTTGGCTTATCTCCAATCAGTAGCTTTGAAGGCATGTTTTCAGCAACTGATAGCAGCCTCTCTCTGGCATCTTCATCCTGAAATTCTATGTAACTCTTTGCAAAATGCTTTGCAGTGGTTGTTTTCCCACACCCTTTTGGCCCTACTATTAATGTTGCGCCAAAAGCCTCAAGTTTCAACTCTAACGCTGAATCGGTTATTCGATTGCGATATATCTTTTCTTTGCTATCCATATGTTTGTCACCTCAAGGTTGATTATACTTTATTTAACATTTATGCGCAATTTTATTTTACATTTATGCGGTAAAATATCTTACACATGTGCGCAGCAATGATTTACCCCATCGCAATAAGCAATGGGGTTCGATGGAGCTTCTGTGCGCATTGTAATATCTGAACTTGGATAACGCCTCTACGCTGCTTTCCACAATACTATGCCCTCCTTTGCGATGTTCATGTAGAAGGGCAAAACTCGCATCCACTGACTGTAGCTGCCGGAGTCCAATGTCACTGCGGAAATTGTTATTCCTAAATCCAACTCATAATCGACCAGCATATCTGTCATTGAATCATGGATTTCTTCCTCTGGAGTTTGCTTTAGAATAATTGCAATATCCACATCAGACTCACTGGTTTCCTCCCCCCTGGCGTAGGAACCATATAGAATTATTTGATCAAGAGAGGATCCATATATCTTCTTCATCTTTTCGCATATTTTATTGAGAGTATTCATAAGCTCAGGGTTGTTCTTTCTCACATCCGCCTTCTTCCGCGAATTATGATATTTTCCTGATTTAACACGCGCATCTTCAGGGTAAACGGTATTCTTAGGTATTATCCACTGATTACCAAGTTTTTCACCTTTTAGCTTCCCGCTTATAAGCATCCTTCTGATGTTTCCGGGATCCTTTCCCATTTCACGTGCATATTGTGAAACTGTATAGTATTCTTCCATTTAACTTTACCTCGCACGTTAACAATATCACGATGTCGTGTAAATGTCAAAAGCCATCGCTTTAAGCGATGGCTTTGGCGATTGTTTATAAAAGTTTTAGATTTAAGCGTAATACTTTGCCTGAGCTGCGAACATCTTGGAGTAGATGCCGCCTTCCTTGTGAACCAGTTCTGCATGTGTTCCGTATTCCTTGATTGTTTTTTCGGCAAATACGGCAATCTTGTCGCAGAATTGACATGAAGAAAGTCTGTGGGAAATATAGATAGCGCTCTTTCCTCCTACCAATTCATTAAACTTTCTGTAAACCTCATATTCAGCTATGGGGTCCAGTGCAGCCGTGGGCTCATCAAGGATAACAACCGGCGCATCTCTGTAAAGGGCTCTTGCTATGGCAAGCTTCTGTAGTTCTCCTCCGGATGGTTCAAAGCCTTCCTTATCAAGCTGCTTATCCATCATTGTATCGACGCCTTTGGGTAACTTATCTACAAGGGACTTAAGGTCACTCATTTTGATGATGTTGTCTAAATCTTTATTCGGATTCTCCCAATCTCCATTTACGATATTTCCGCGAATAGTTTGAGAGAACATTTTGAAATCCTGGAATACCACCTCCAGTTCTTTCATGTAGTCCTCATATTTGTATTCTTTGATATCCGTACCGTTAAGAAGAATCCGGCCTTCCGTTACATCATAGAATCTGCACAGAAGTTTGATAAAGGTCGTTTTACCGGCACCATTTAATCCTACAATTGAAAGGTGTTCGCCGGGATGAATCTTTATATTGATATCTTTAAGTACATAGTTCTCGGTCCCGGGGTATTTAAATGACACATTCTTAAACTCAATCTCGGGTATGGTGTCATTCTTTAATTCTTTAAAACCCAAGTGGCTTACTTCTTCCATGGAAAGGTATTCTGCGGCTTCGCCTAAGAAGCTAAGTTCTTTTCCAAGCTCCTGAATCTTCGTAATGATATCCTGCAAGCTGTCTTTCAGAGTATTAGCTGAACCTGCCAAAAGCGAGAAATCGCCTATTGTAATCATTCCTGTCAGAAGCTTATATGCCAGGTATCCATAAATAGCCAGGTTCTTAAGGAAATTTACGAAGTTTCCCACACAGTTCCAGTTGGCAGTTATATTTCCCACTCGTCTAAATACCTTTGAAAAGCTTGTGGTGGCTTCACTAACTTCCGTAGCAAGCATTTCCGATGCATCATAAAGTCGAACACTCTTAGCAATTCCATTCTTCCTGAGCACCTGGAAAACATATTCCATGGCTCGGTCCATCTTGGGATATTCTTCGACTTCGATTTTCTTAACTCTGTTTGTCTGCCACACGGTAATGGCACTTCCGATAACTGCCAAAATGGCTACCAGAAGAAGTATTGGTGCATTGATTGCTACAATAGTCACAACACCGGCCACCGTGATTATTCCGGAGAAAATAGGTGAGATGTTATTCATCAAACCTTCTATTCCTCCTGCATAAATGAAGAAAGCACCTCTTGCTTTTCTGGCCTTTTCTATCATTTCTGGATCTTCAGCATAGCTGTAGGGAACCAATGCTGCTTTTTGTGATAAGCGGACATTATAATAGTCTGAGAGGTACATAGATATCTTTGCTATGTTTCTCTCCAAAACAATCATCAATCCCTTAAACAGGAAATTGAAAACAACCAGCAATGTTCCCAGCAGTGCAAGCTTCTTTATTCCCGCATTTTCCGTAAAAGCTTCCAGCAAGTATTTAGTAAGATACAGGTTCACAAAAGGAAACAGACCCGTTATCAATGTTTGTAAGATAAAAAGCACAGGGTAAAGCGGTTTCTCTTTTGATGCGTCCTTCATAAAGAAGAGAAATGTTTTAATTTTGGAACTACTCATTTTTCATACCCTCCTCTTCTTTATGTTCTTTATAATACTGGGCCTGAACCTCAAAGATTTCGGAGTATTTACCCTTCTTTTCCAAAAGTTCCTCATGGGTTCCGTACTCAATAAGGCTTCCGTTATCAAACATGGCAACCTTATCACAGAATCTTGTAGAAGAGAGTCTGTGTGAAATATAGACCGTTGTTCTTCCTGCTGCCATTTTGTTGAAGTTCAAATATGATTTTTCCTCAGCAAGAGCATCCAAGGCAGCTGTGGGCTCATCAAGTATGATTACGGGAGCGTTTTTATAAAGCGCTCTTGCAAGCATCAGTTTCGCTTTCTGTCCTCCGGACAAGTCTATTCCATCGCTGCTGAGATATTTATACAGTGGCGTATTAATGCCATTAGGCAGCTCATCAAGCTTATCCCCAAGATCGGCCTCTCTGATTTTATCTTCTGCCTTCTTATAATCAGTCTTTTCTTTTGTTTTCAAAGATACATTCTGAGCCAGTGAATAAGCATAAGTTTCCTCATCCTGGAAAACGGGAGCAATTAACTTGCGATACTCATCGATATCATATTCTTTTATGTCTTTTCCATTGAGAAGGATTCTTCCTTCCGTTGGCTCATATAATCTGCAAAGAAGTTTTACAAATGTGCTCTTTCCCGCACCATTAAGTCCGACTATCGCCAGTTTCTCTCCGGGATTCATTGTGATATTTAGATTCCTAAGGGCATATCTGTCCGCACCTGAATACATATAAGAGACATTTTCAAACTTGATTTCATATTTTGCATTTACATCCCATTCCTTAAGCTGACCCACTTTATGCATGGTTTCCAGATAGTTTTTGTAATCATACTCAAGTGTATGTTTCGGTTCAGCCTCATCATAAGGATTAGAGATATCATCTGCCATAAATTCTCTGTATACTTTGATTTCAGCGTTGCAGCGAATGAAACCGGCTACCTTTTCGGATAGAATTGAAAGAGATGAAATTGCACTGTGAATACTTCCCAGATACAGTGTGAAATCGCCGATGGTAATTCTATGGATATAAACCAGGTAAATAAGCCATCCGTAAGTTAGCACTTCTTCAACAAGCTCCATTACGTTTCCTACCAAAAGGAATTTCATCCATTTGTTTTGGAATTCACAGTTTTTGTTAAAGACGTGTTTTCTGAGCACCCCGAGTCTTTCGAGCATAGGAGATTGCAGCCTGTACAGACGGATATCTTTTCCGTAGCCATAATTGGATAACTGCTGAATTATAATCTCATACTCATTACGTTCTTTTGCCGTTCCTTCCCATAACAGAGTTTTCTCGTACTCTGTCACCTCCCTATCAAGACGGATTTTTACCACAAACACGGCAATAATAATGATTGAAATAATGGGATTTAAAAAGGCCACAAGAACAATACCAATAACAGATTTAAAGATATCGGCAAGACCTCTGTTGACATAGTAATATAACCCGGGAATTCCCTGTACGTCATTTCTGACTGCTACACGAGATCTGGCTACCAGGTATTCTGTCTCAGGTTTCTCTATTTCTGCGTAAGGAATTGTCCAGACTTTCAGAAGCCATATAAGCATCAGGCTATATCTGGTGTCGGTTTGACGCCATGCCGAGGCTTTCTGGCTCTTTGTAGAAATAACTAAAAGAATCAGTTCAACTGTAGAAAAAATGACAATCCACATAAGAACCCTGTTTACTTCTGCTGCCGGGTTCTCGGATTTCTCAACCACATCAATAATCCACTTTACAGCGTATAGCCAAATGTACAAAGATGCACACTGACCTGCTGCCGTCAGGATTCCAAATACCGGGGTAATCGGATGCCACTTCTTAAAACAGGCGAAACTGTAGCATAGATTATCCCAAAGGGTATATTTCTTCTTTTCCCCCTCCATTTTTACACTCTCCCTCTTACAAAATTTATAAAATATATTCTACACTATTTTAATTCGGAATCCTATATGATTCCCTTCTTCACATTTTTAACCCTCTATCAAATCCAAATACCCTTGCAAAGCCTCAACTTTTTGTGATGCTGCAGTTAAATACTCTTCTCTTATCTCTCTATCGCCAACTTTTTCCTCTATTTCTTCAGGAAGATCTTCCGTGTAATACTCTATCGACTTTAATACCTCGCTTTTCATCGATCCCGGATAAGTAAAGGTTTCTCCTTCATTCTCAAATAACTGCTTTGCATTATCTATGTTGTTTTCAATCCACCCGGCTTTCTCATACCTTGGCTTCTGAAAATAAAAGTGATCAGTCCCATAAAAGATTACTATCGTTTTGTTCTCATCAATTTCTGTCAGATTCCTGTTTATCAATTTGAAAATCTCATTATCTCTTAAGTCGTCTGTTGAAGTTGGAGTCTCATCGTCCGATATTTCCCAGGAATCAATAAACCTTACGGGTATGTTGTTTTCTTCGGCAAAACAGTAAAGAAATATCATTTCCAATGGGCCATCTATTGCGTCCGCATTTTGCTTTGCCACGGGTCTTGATTCTATAAATATATAATCCGGGTTTAGATTGCTAACCAGGTTTTGTAAATCTGACAAGGAATAGTGATTGGCTTTAACAAGGTGCTTATCATGTATCGTTCCAACTGAATATACCAATTGATTTTTTAGTGTAGTATAGCTTGCCACTAAATCGTCTTTGGTCATTGGTCCAAGAAGAGTCTCTGAATTGATATTCTCACCTTCAAAGCTCACTTCTCTTGACGGGTAAGTATACGGAACCTTATATGAATCCGCATCAATAATAAGGCAAATCATCTTGATGGAGTCGCCGTAGTAGCCGCCTCTGGGGCGCTTAACTACCTTCTTACGAAGTTTTGTTTCCCACTCTTCTGTGGTTCCAATGTCAGCGATTACAAGGAAAGGAGCTGTGAAGCAGAGTTCTTCCTCGCTGCTTTTCTTTTCTCCATCAATGGTGTATCCCGCCACAATGGCATTGGGATTTCCAAGGCAAATATCCATCATGGTGGAATTTAACGTATCAATAAAGTGCTTGGAATGTTCATTCTCTGTAAGCACATAATCCAGACCTATTCTCCAGGGAGTTCTGCAACTGTTGTATGCATACTGCCCATCCGTAGAGTCTTCCAGGAAAAAAGCGTCAGCCGCTACATATTTCCCATTCTCGTCAAGTACCATGAAATCCGGTAGAAGCCCTGTGCCATATTCATCAATAAACTGCTCAATAACCTCGTAGGTGGAATCGTAGACTTTCAACCAACGCTCATCACCCGTAGCGGTGTAGAATGCCGGCATATGAGTCATGATGAAATCAGAGGGTCTGGTTGCGGCATAATACTTGCTCCCGGGCTCGGCGTCATAAGACCAGTCCCCAAGGTTCGTCATCCAGGTATCGTGATTGACATCATATTCCATGATGTCATTTATCATGTCAATGGCCATGGCTTTATAGTCGAATTCTCCGTCGCTACCCCAGATTTTGTCCGCTAAAAGAAGCGCATAAGCCACATCCATATCTCCGTCTGTGGCAGAATCTCCTTCTCCGTCTTCCATCTCCCCGTCATCGGCACCATCAATAAGCGCCGTTCCGTTATCCGCCTGCATCCAGCTCATAAGGTGTGGGCCGATTGAACTTCTGTGAGCGTTGTAATATCTGACCATTCCATCGAACAAGTCATGAGCCTCAGGGTCGTAATCGGACATATTTGCAAGAATAAGCATTCCATAGCCATGTGCCTCAGACACTGTTACAGGTACAGAAAAAGAAGTGCCTTTGTATTCATCCCTGGAGTATCTTACATAGTATTGATCCTCGTCTGTAACATACTCATCTTTGAAGATATAACCTGCCTTCCAGAGTTCATAGAAGTCCAGCATATTCTGATGAATCTGTTCTTCCTTCGTCAGTTCAGCAGGAACTTCCTCTGTAGGTTCAGGTGTAGGCACTTCCGTTACCTCTTTGACGGGTTCAGAAGCTACTTCAGCAATTTCTCTTCCGCATCCTGTCATCAAGGTTCCCAATATACAAATAGCAATTATTAAAGCCGTAATCCTCTTTCGCATGATAACCCCCTTTTACACTTATCCTAAGGTTATCATCGGAATATGGCTTTAACAATTGCTATTCTTGGCTTATTTTGTCTTATGATGTTATAAAATACTTCCTTTATCTACTGATTCATTAATCGGACAATGCTTCTTTTGTTTAATGTAACCACTGTAAAGGCTATCATGATGAATATTGAAATTGTCACTGAAATAATCGATGGATAGATTGGAACCGTTTTCATTCCTAATTCAAAAACTATATCTTTAAACAGCATAGGTATATAGAGTATTGAAATGGGAATAGCTATCGCTGTGCCTATTATAGCCGGAGCCAAAATGGACGCTCTTACATTTGAACATATGTCTCTTTTTGTAGCCCCATAATACGAGTACGTTACTAATTCTTTTCTTCTGCTTATTATCATAACAGTTAATAATACCCGTATTATTGCCATAAATGTCAGAATCAGCGCCATTACCATAATAGCAACGGGAACAATAATACTATTTATAATGCTTTTAAGGCTTCTACGCATTGGTATAAATCGATAATCCTCAAATGCCGACAAATCCGCTATAACTGCTGATAATTCCGAGTTATTCTTTAGCACTATCGAATAGTATCCATCCGCCTTGTTATCAAAGTATTTAACAATATCATCTACGATATATCTAACTGAATTTGCGCTGTCCTTATATGATGCGTATATTCCACAAACAGTGTAAGTACTAGAATTATTTCCATGTGCGATTTCAATCTTTTCACCTAAGGAGACATTATTGTTTCTTGCAAATCTTGTTCCTATCGCTATCTCTTCCAAATTCTCCGGGTTGCGACCCTCAACAATCGTTTCCTCCATATCGCTTAATATTTCATTTTCATAAATATCTGCTAAAACATTTCCGGATAAACCCTCTGTTTTGTAATATACAGAATCTGTTAATGCCGCATAGAAATAGTCAACTCTATCATCCTTCTCCAAATAGTCTAATAACCCTGATTGCTTCTCACTTGTGTTGTTCACTCTCGACACATATATGTCCATATCTGCAATTCCCCATTCCACAAGATGGTTATTTCTTTCCAAAATGCCTAAACATACATGTGCTGTGAAAACAATCATGCTCCCCAAAAATATGGTAGAAACTGTAACTGCCAGTGTTTGGGCAATGTGCTTCTTAGCATATGACATCCCAATGGAAACCATTTCCGGCGTTCTAAATAAACCGCCAAAAATACCGCGACGAATGCTTAATCTTGTTTTCTTTTCCTCTATTCTGACGGTATAATTTGTGTCTTCAAGTCTTACGTACACAAGAATCAACGTTAAAATGAAAAGTATGGCAAGAACAATTCCCAATGAGAGAAAAGCCCACCAAAACAAACCATATATAGACAGTCTTACGTGACCAAATGCAGAAAACATCTTACCAAGCCAGAACATTAATATAATCATTCCTGTCAAAACTCCAGCTATCGCACCCAATATAGCATGGAGTAATGTTTTTGCAGAATATAATTGCACCACCCTGGTTCTATTCATTCCAATTATTCGATATATACTAATACTCTCGCAATCAGCAGCTAATATCATATTTATTATCAGAGCACAAAGAAAGAAAATAAAAATAATAACAACCTTTGATGCTGAATTAAAATACTGACTCACTACCCTATACTGCAATAAGTAATGCTGTTTAATCTCCTTAAAAGATGTAACGTTTCCCTTCAATGAAATGCCATAGCTTGATAAATACTCCGTTTCCAACTCTTCGGCAATCTGGTCAGAATCACCGTATAGATAATAAAGCGACTCGTTGTTAATCCCAAATGCAGCCAGCTTCCTATAAATGTTTTCATTAACATATATAACTGTATTCATCGTATCTGGCGCAGAATTGATTGGATCCATTACAACTTTTTCTATGGAATAAATATCATCATCACAATTAAACTCAACACTCTTTCCAACACTACTATTTGATACAACATTATTAACAAATACCGTTGCATCAGTCGGTATCTGAGTTTTTCCGGTAACAACATAGGCAAAAGAGTAGTCTCTTTCATTAATGCTGATTCCCTTTGTGACATGTCTTTGGAAAGATTCATAAGAAATATTCTTTCTCTTACTCAGCAATTCTACTAAGTTATTTTCACTTTCCTCGTCATCTGTCGCAATCACGCAAAGCGGCCCGTGTATTTTTTTATAGTAATTCTCAAATGTTTTGTCTAACGAAAAGTGAAGAACAAAAAGGGACAAGATAATTAACGATACAATTGCTGAGCAAATTGCTATCGTTATATATCCCGCCCTATTTTTTTTGATACCAACCTCTATTATTCTCATTTTTTCAGACCCAAATAATTAATCTATTCCCTTTTAATACATCATTTCATTTATCTCTTTTAATCGTACTTTCACTTCTTCTGAATTATTGCAGCCTGCCTTATATGAAAACTCTTTCTTCAAATGTCCTGAATCAAGTATCCACACCTTGTTGCTTATTACTGCAGCAGCATTGGAGTCATGTGTTACCATTACTATCGTTTTTCCTGATTTATTGAGTTTTACAAGTAGACCATATATCCATCTTCCCGTTTTAACATCTAGGTTGCCCGTTGGCTCATCCAGGAAAATAATATCCGGCTGATTAATTAGAGCTCTGGCAAAAGCAATCCGCTGCTTCTGTCCTGCCGATAATTGATCGGGATATTTGTCTTTTTGATCAATCATATGCAAACTACTAAGAAGACTTAAGGCCTCTTTATCTACATCGTCTTTTTTTCTGTATAAGTATCCCGGTAGCGCTATATTATCAAATACCGAGAGTTCCTCAACAAGCTTACTATCCTGAAAAACTATCCCCATCTCTGTACCATGTACTTTTGATAGTTCTTTATCTTTCATTTTCGTAATGCTTCTTCCATTTAACAGAACATCTCCGGTATCCGGATATTTAATCCCCGCCAGCAAGAAAAGAAGTGTACTCTTCCCTGCTCCGGACTTACCAACTATACTTACAAAATCACCCTTCTCTACATTGACGCAGATATCATTCAGCGCCATGCATGCGTTGTCTTTGCTAACATACTTTTTAGAAATATTATTCGCTGTTAAAACAGCCATCTCCGTTTCCCTCCATCTAACAAAAAAAGAATGTAATACTTATTCATTACATTCTTTTTCTACTGCATCTAACCCTTATAATGACGGTTTTAGTGTACAACACGTTGTGTATTTATGCAACTTGTTGTCGTTTAAATGCTTAAAATATTCTATTACAGTTTAATAGGCATCTTTCCTGTAGGTGTTACCTTGCCCGTTACGAAAGGAACAAGGGCTGCTAGGGTTTCATTTGAGTAATCCCATGCTGCGATACCTGCCACATGAGAAGGCAAGTCCTTTAAATCGTAAGGGTTTCTAAGGGCAATAAGAATCATGGGAATGTTCATATCGCTCATGGCTTTGACAAGTTTCATCTGGCCGTCATAGAGGTGTCCGTTATATGTATTAACGATTATACTTGTATGGCCTTTAACGTAATCTGCTACCTTGGCAATCTCTTCATCTGTGGGGTCCTTGGTGGTTACGTAGGAATCTCCTCCGATTCTGCCTGCCATAAAGCCTGCGGAAGTGGTATCGTTGATTTCCACGTTTGAAACCATTCCGGAGCGGTAATCCGCACAGCCTACAAATACAGGCTTGTCTCCGAGAGGAGGAATCTTGCCTGAAACGAGGGTGATTGTCTTATTTCTGATTTCTTCTGAAGCTTCGAATGCCTCCTTGGTTCCTGCTTCGCCCTTGGGGTCCAAGCAGTACTGCTTTTTATACATAAGAATCTTATCAACGGACTCGTCCATTTCATTCATGGAGATTCTGCCGTCAGCGACAGCTTTTTCCACTTCTTTGATTGCTTCAACGGCCTTGGATACGGTGTGGCTTATCATAACCATATCAACGCCTGCCGCCATGGCAGCGGCAACACCCTTGGCGGTTCCATAGTATTCCGCAATGGCACCCATCTCCATGCAATCGCTGGTGATAAGGCCCTTGAATCCCAGTTCTTCCTTAAGAAGGCCGGTGATTATACGGCGGGACATGGTTGCAGGGATTTTTTCTTTTTCAATCTGAGGAAAAAGAATGTGGGTTGTCATGATTGAAGGAATGTTCTCTTCTATAAGGGCTTTGAAGGGCACCAGCTCCATCTCGTAAAGCTCGTCCAATGACTTATCAATCATGGGAAGGCTTACGTGGGAATCGTTTGCTGTGTCTCCGTGGCCCGGGAAGTGCTTGGCTGTGGCGATTATTCCTGTGTTGTTGAAGCCTTTCAAGGTGGCAAGGCAGTATCTTGATACCTGCTCGGGAGTATCTCCAAAGCTTCTTGAACCTATTATGGGGTTAAGAGGATTGTTGTTTACATCAGCTACAGGGGCATAGTCAATCTGAATTCCAAGAGCTCTTAATTCTCTTCCTGTAATCTCCGCAGCCTTTGTTGCATAACCGGGGTCCCCTGTTGCGGCTATTGCCATGGCTCCGGGAACATTGACGCAGTCAGATGGAAGTCTTGTTATGACGCCGCCCTCCTGGTCGATGCCGATAAGGGCGGGATGTCCTGTCTCAGCCTTAACCAGAGTCTGGATATCTTCGCAAAGCTTTTTAAGCTGCTTTTTATTTACGATATTGTGCTTGAAAAGAATAACGTTTGAGACCTTGTATTCTTTTACCAGGTTAATAAACTCTTCGTTCATTTCAGGTCCGGGGAAACCTGACATAATTCTCTGCCCGATTTTAGCTTTTAAATCCATTTCCGTGCCTTTTCTAAATTGAGATCTTTCCCATTACAACAGGGTGCTTTGCTCCTGTAACGCTTGTGACATTATTTGTCATGCCGTAAGCAGCCTCGTGGGCCAAAAGGGCGAAGGCTACCGCTTCCTTGGCGTCGGAGCTGAATCCCATATCCTCGCAGGTACATACCTTGCAGTCGGGAAGGAGATCTTTTATGTTTTTCATAAGAATCCTGTTATGGCTTCCGCCGCCGCCCACAATTAACTTTGTGGGCTTAACAGGTGCAAATTTCTCTATACCGATCTTAATGGTTTCCGCAGTGAATCTTGTGGCGGTGGCCACATTATCATAGTCGGTCATCCCCAAGGGTTCTGCAAAAGTTAGAATCTTATCCACATAGGATGGGCCGTATTGCTCTCTTCCTGTGGTTTTGGGGAGGGGCTTTGAAAGGTAGGTGTCCGAAAGCATGTAGTTAAGAAGCTTCTCGTTTACTCTTCCTCTTGCAGCAAATTCCCCACCTTCATCAAACTGCTTTCTGCCTCTGGTGGCGTGGATAATGAGCGCGTCCATAACCATGTTTCCGGGACCTGTGTCAAAAGCCGTTACTTCTCCTAACTTGCATGCAGGCGGAAGAATGGTGATATTGCCTATTCCACCGATATTCTGTAATGCCACGCATTCCGTCTCACTTCTGTAGAGGAGAAACTCTGTGTAGGGAACCAGGGGTGCACCCTGTCCGCCTGCCGCCATGTCTCTTACTCTGAAGTCGCCTATTACGGGGCAGCCCATGGCTTCCGCTATATAAGCGTCCTCTCCGATTTGGAGAGTGGAGGTGATTTTACGTCCAAGATATTCTGTTTCCTTGGGAATATGCCAGATTGTCTGGCCGTGATTTCCCACCAGGTCAATTTCTGACGCAGAAACGCCTGCGTGTTCGCATAGGGCACGGCAGGCATCGGAATACAGGATTCCAAGGAGGGCCTTAAGCTTGCAGATTTCTTCTGCATTACACTCATTGCCGCTTGCAATCCACAATATTTTGTCTCTTACCTCCGTGGGAAAGGGGGTGAAGAGAAAATCGACTTGTTTAATCTTTGTGTCGGTTCCATATCCTTCAATCTCGCAAAGTGCAGCGTCGATTCCGTCGGCGCTGGTTCCGGACATGAGACCTATTACAAGGTGTTTATCTTTCTTATAGAAGTTTTCCAAGGGAAGCATAGGCGAATCCTTATTTCTTTTCTACTGCCTTTGAGATTCTCTCATCGTTTTTCTTAAGCAAATCCTTGGCTGTTTCGGAATCAACACCGCAAAGAATCATTACGATTGCCACTTTGGGTCTGTATCCGCACTTGTCAAGATATGCTTCTGCTTCTTCTATTGTAACACCCGTAGCATCAGATACAATCTTTTTACATCTGTGAATGAGCTTTTCGTTGGAAGGTTTAACGTCAACCATAAGGTTTCCGTATACTTTTCCAAGCTTAATCATGGAGCCGGTGGTAAGCATGTTAAGCACCAGCTTCTGGGCGGTACCGCTCTTAAGTCTGGTGGAACCTGTGATTACTTCGGGTCCGGGAGTTGGTGCTATTGAAACATCCGCAAGGTTAGCTATGTCGGATCCGGGACAGCAGGTAACGGACAAAACAGGAGCTCCTACTGATTTGGCGTATTTCATGCAGCCAATTACATAGGGAGTTCTTCCCGATGCAGCGATTCCCACAAGAACATCGTCCTTTGTGAAGTTTAATTCCTTAAGATCATTCTCTCCAAGCTCGGGACTGTCCTCAGCCCCCTCAACTGCTTTGAAGATTGCGGGATAGCCGCCTGCAATAAGGCCCACAACCTGCTCCGGTTCTGTAGAGAATGTGGGCGGGCACTCCACCGCGTCAAGGATTCCAAGTCTTCCGGAGGTTCCTGCACCGCAGTATATGAGTCTTCCGCCCTTTTTGAAGTGCTCGGAAATAATGTCCACAGCCTTGGCAATCTGGGGGATTTCCTTTTCCACCGCTTCGGCAACTTTCTTATCCTCGCTGTTTATGAGCTTAAGCATATCAGCCGTTTCCAAAGCGTCTATATTTTTTGTATTTGCGTTTCTTTCTTCTGTTTTAATGTCTTCCCAATTCATGAGGATTACGCTCCTAATTAGTTTATTAACCCTTAACTGCCCCGATTGTTACACCCTCAAGGAAATACTTCTGTAATGCAAAGAATAGAATGAACATAGGTATCGCGGATACACAGGCTCCCGCCATCATAGGTGAAAGCAAGGTTCCGTTTGCGAACTTAAATGTCTTAAGTCCTACCTGGATTGTGTACATGGCTTCCTGTGATGTTACAAGGAAGGGCCAGAAGAATGTGTTCCAGGAACCTACGAATGTGTTTATTGCCATAACAGCAAGCACCGTCTTCGAAAGAGGAAGGATTATGCTGTTAAAAATCCTGATCTGTGAAGCTCCCTCAACCTTTGCACTCTCAATAAGAGCTGTAGGTATGCTTGAGAAAAACTGCTTCGACAGGAATATGTTATAACTGGTTACGCATCCCGGTAAGATAAGTGCCAGGTACGAGTTGGTCATCTTAAACTTGTTGACAAACAGGATATAAAGAGGAACCTGCGTAACCTGATAAGGTATCATCATTGCCACCAGAATCATGAAGAACAGGAAGTTTCTGCCCTTGAAATTGATTTTGGAAAAAGCGTAGCCCGCCATACTTGCGAATACGACGTTACTTACCACCGTGGCCAGAGCAACAATAAAGCTGTTTAGAAGCCACTTCCACGAGTAATCACTGAAATCGAAAAATGCTTTGTAGGAGTCAAGAGTCCAGGTTGTAGGGAAAATGTGATAAGAACTTGAAGCCGTCTCCAGGTTTGGTCCAAAGGACCAGGCTAGCATGTAAACCAAAGGAAAAAGCACCACTAACGCGCAAAACAGTAAAACCAATCCTATAATCAGGTTTCTTATTTTGTAAACGTAGGGTCTGTCCAGATGCTGGGAATAAAGTCCACTTGCCATATTCTCTCCTCCTTCCTAGTACTCTACGTCGTCGCCGGCGACTTTGAACTGGATGGCAGTCAGTCCCGCAATTACCACCGCAAGCAGTATTGCCTGAGCACAGGCCAGTCCGTATTTGCCGTTCTTGAACGCGTTATTGAATATCAACAGACCAATCATGGTCGTGTTATTATCAGGCCCACCACCGGTCATCATGTAGGCATTCATGAAGACCTGGAAGGAATTAATTATTCCCGTAATAAGGAGAAAAAGGGTAGTGGGCTTACACAATGGAAATACTATGTATCTTACTTTCTGCATGAAGGTAGCCCCGTCTATCTCCGCTGCTTCAAAGTAAGTGTTGTCAATTCCTAAAAGTGCAGCTATGTAAATAATAATGCTGCTTCCGTGTCCGCTAAGTAACGCCATGATAATAAGGGAGAGCATGGCGGTTTTACTTGATGCAAGCCAGTTCTGCGTAGGTATATGGAAAAGTGTAAGCACCTGGTTGAAAAGGCCTGAAGGTGATGAATCATAAATCCAAAGCCATACAACACTCATTGCCACACCTGATGCAACTGCCGGAATGTAGTACATTGACTTAAAAAGAGACTGTGTCTTCTTTTTAAAAGGCATAATCATTACAGCCACTACGAAGGCAATAAAGAGGGAACAGGGGACGGTTACTACCGTATACACCGCTGTGTTCTTAAGGGATTTCCAGAACAGATCCTTTTTGAAGGTGTCCGCATAGTTCTTGAATCCCACCCACTCTGAGCCGAAGGGCTTGTAGTTCTCGAAGCTGGTGGTTACCGCCGATACCACAGGATAGATTGTGAAAAAGGCAAATACGATAATCGCCACCGCTATGAAGAGATATCCGTTTATATCGTCCACCGTAAACCGAAACGGCTTCTTAGGAATGGACTTATTCTTGTTCTTCGCCATGTATACTCTCCTTTTTGTAATGTTAACCCTTACCGCAGGGCTCCTATATTATATAGAAATCTTTCGGTAAAAATTAAATTTCTAAAGTATGTGATACGGGCCTGTCGTTCAGTGCAGGCCCATATCAGCTATGTTAATTTACTTTACTATTACTTGATAAAACCTGTCTCACAGTTGTCTTCGCCGAGAAGGTCGAAAGCTTCTGATTTTACCGCTTCAAACATATCTTCAGCGGTTGTCTCACCTGCGATAAGTGCCTGGAACTTAGGAACGATAACCTCGTCCATGATTGTCTTGGCATTTGCTGCCTGCTCTGCTGTGATTCCTGTAGGAGGTGCCTGAACAAGTGAGATACATCTCTCTGTTGCTGCTGCATTTCCTTCAGTCTGGTCAAGAGTTGCACCTGCCTGTGCCTCACGTCCGCTCTTACATACGCAGCTTAAGTACAACTGATTGTCTGTAGCTGCTACTCTTTCGCCTGAGCAGATGTAATCAAGGAATGTGCAAACATTCTTAAGGTGTGCGTCATCGCTCTTGGAATTCTTAAGAACAATCATGCCGTCAACTGAACCGAAGCAGGACTCCTTAACGTTCTCCATTGTAGGAACGGGAAGGAATACATACTGAACTTCTACAGAACCTTCTGCAGCTGTTCCGTCTGCGATACCTGCGTTGTTCTTGTTAACTGAACCTTCGAAAAGAGGCATTGCCTTACCTGTGATCATTGTCTGGCCACACTCAAGCATTACAAGTCTCTGTCCTGCCTCTACTGCGTAGTTGGGCATGTAACCTGATTTGGTCATTTCCTCAACTGCCTTTAAGAGGTTGAGCATGTTCTCGGATGTGTAAGCGTACTTAAGATCCTTTGTGAAGTTTGAGGTGATACCTGCGCCAACACCGAAGATGCTTACGAAGTCAGCTGTTGTTACACCTGAGTTAGCAAATACGAAACCGAAGCAATCCTTTGTGGTACCTTTCTCGATGTACTTCATGAAGTCTTCGTACTTCCAGCCGTTCTTCTGAACTGCCTCTACGTCGATACCTGCAGCTTCCATTAACTCTTTGTTTCCGCCGAGAGCCTGGATTGTAAGGTAAAGGGGAAGGCCGTATACTGTGTTGTCAAGTGTCATGTAATCAAGAGCGTTCTGATCATAATCTGAAAGGTCGATATAATCTGCAACGTTAACTGCTACGCCCATGTCTACGTATGTTCCGATTGCGCTGTAGGAAACCTCAGCAATGTCAGGAGCCTCACCGGCCTGAGCCATGGTGGAGAGCTTCTCTGTGTGCTCATCCCATGATGTAGGGATAACTTCTACTGTAATGTTGGGATAATCTTTGTTGAAATCTGCAATCCATGTAGCAAGCATGTCTGCATAATCTGCTGTTACAGGGGGAACCATAATTGTGATGGTATCCGGAGCTGCTTCTTCTGCAGGCTCTTCTGTTGCAGCGGGAGCTTCAGCCTCTGTGGTAGCAGGAGCTGCTTCTTCGGTCTTGGTCTCAGCTGCGGGTGCTGCTTCGCTTCCGCAGGATACAAGTCCGAGGGTCATTACTGCTGTTAAAACTAAAGCAAGTACTTTGTTCTTTCTCATAGTAATATCCTCCTTCTAAGTGGGTTGCTGGAATTTTGTTTCAGCACCTTAAATATATCATGGTAGAAAGTTATTTGTCAAATTTTCTGTTCGCGTTGTGTAATAAAATTTCAGAATGTAACAACTTGCCTTTGTTTAGTGGGGAATTTCAGAGATTTTCTTGTTGAATATGACGGAATACCCTAGAAAATGGGATTTTTGTAAAAAAAAGTGTTGCAAAGTGCGAATCTATATAATATAATCATATTTGCGTTCAGAAAAACGCGCCTTTAGCTCAGTTGGTAGAGCAGTAGACTCTTAATCTATTTGTCCAGGGTTCGAGTCCCTGAAGGCGCATTCCAAGGCATCGGTTTTGGGGTTCATCCCCGGGGTCGGTGTTTTTTTTGCGTTTTTTTAGGTGCAATTTGGGGACAGGCCCCAAACTGCACCTATTCACAGATTTGTAACTTATACTTCCTCATCCACTGCTGCGCCCTTGATGTCTTCTTCAAGAATCTTTAGATTATTAAGCATTTCTTTAACCTGATCTTGCGCGTTGCTCAAATCTGCACTGTTAGCCTGCAGGTTGGAAACACCTTCGAGAATCTCCTCTGTAAGTTTCCTCTCGTCTTCTTTTCTTTCTTTTGCTTTTTCGATTCTTTCCTCGAACTCTTCCTTTTCTTCTTTCTGTTCTTTGACTTCTTCGACCTTTTCCTCTAATTCTTCGTCTACGTGCTCTTTTCCTTCTTCAAAGAGCATACCAAGTATTTCATCACTTGCAGCATCAAGAACAGCATCAGCCTTTTCGCGGGCATCAAGCATGGGATGGTATTTCAGGCGCTCAAGTTTTGTTTGAGTTAAGGTTTCTTTTACGATTCTGAATTCCCGCTCATCATCGAAGGCGCCATCATTATAAAACTTTTCGGATCTCTTCATTTCAAGAGACCTTTCCTGGTACTCAGAAAGACCTTTTTTATGGATTTCGTCAAGACGTTCTAGTTCCTCACGTGAGAAGACTACAACTTTGCCTTTAAACCTCATTTCTTTTTCGACTTCTCTTTCAAGGAGTCGAAGATCATTTTCTTCATCACTACCTTCAGGGACCTCGTATAGGTTTCTAAGGTCTGCTCGTTCATTCTCTATATTCCTTATAGCTTCCTTATATTCACCGATTTCAGCCTCGAGCTCCTTAAGTCGTTGGCGACGCTCCTCTTGCTCCATGTCAAGTTTGGTTTCATTCTTGAATGCATCACCAATTATTTTCATAGCCTGTTGTCTTGCCTTTTTCTTCTTCTGGACTATGGGGTCAAGATTCTCTTTAAAAGCAACACCATTTAATGCCTTGGTAGACTGAGCTTTGGCCTTTGTGTTCGAATGACGATTTTTAAGGGTATCGTCTCCCATAAAGATTGTTTTATTTTCTACCTTCATGCCGCACCTCCATGTGCATAATTAGGGGTTTCTATATATATATCGGTAAAATGAAGAAAAAAAATAAGAGGTAAGGATTTAATCCTTACCTCTTTACTTATCTTATTTTATTGCAAAAGGCGCGATACCTAACAGATACGCTACCAGATACAAAAGCCCCAAGTGTACTGGATAGAAAGCATAGAAGAAATACTTATTAATAGTCTTACCACGTTCCCCGTTATACTTTGAAATAGGAATCAGCATCAGGAATGCCGCGCATTCAAGAAGTGAGTGAATTGTAAGTATAACACAACTTAATGCAAAGGCCTTTTTCTTATTGGCTCTGTAAAGGTACAGAATAGTAATTGTCATTATTCCTATTCCGTTATAGTCAGTACCCAAAGCAGTAGCCAAAGCCGCAAATACCAACGTGCTAAAAACTGCTACGGTATATCTGTTCTTTCGTTCCGTATCCCATTGACGACTGACAATCAAATGCACAATCAGCGCTATTACTGCTCCGGCAATGTAATAACAATAGTTCGGAACATCGACAAGTTTCCAAAGAATAACAATAATCCATGTTCGTGTAAAGAAATAGCCTAAGGCTGCTCCCAATAAAGCAGCTGCAAGATAGCTAAGAGGAGCCAGTTTTTCCGGGCATTGACGATTGAAAGCAAACTTATCAATCATCCAAATACAGATGAGGCCCAGAAACAGCGTAAAAAACACATTCTGGTGAACGGGATATAAAAGCTTGTTACCAAGAGCCAGATTGAAGGGTAACTCTGAAATGATTGCAAAGATGGCAAGGTTTCTGGCGTATTTTGCTACGCTTCTTGTATGTGTGAAGCCTTCAACTAAAAGAAAAGCAAAAATAGGAAAACCAAAACGACCGATAGCGCTCATAAGAAAGTATAGGAATCTTCCCGCAAGAATTTCAGGATGTGTGTACAACAACCCTTGGCCATTACCCAAATCGGTTGCACTCTCATAGAGTTGGTCCAGATAAGGTGATACCAAAATACCTGCAAAGTGATCGATAAACATTGTCACGATTGCGATGATTTTTAGCGTTGTTCCTGTAACACCCTTCTTAGGATTTCCTTCATTCACAATTACCGTGCTGTCCATTTATGTTCTCCTAAAAATATAAGGGTTTCAAAATCTTGAAACCCTTGTAATTTCACCATCGGGGCGACGTGATTCGAACACGCGACCTCTACGTCCCGAACGTAGCGCTCTACCAAGCTGAGCCACGCCCCGTATTTACAACAGTAAAATAATACTCTAATATAATAGACGATGTCAAGGAAAACAGGAGGTTACGCATGATTATCGATACACACGCTCACTACAATGATGAAGCGTTTGATGAGGACAGGGACGAGCTCCTTAAATCCCTTCCGAATAACAATATAGATAGAGTTATCAATGTCGGGGCGGATATGAACTCAACCGAAGAATCTGTACTCCTCTCGGAGAAGTTTCCTTATATATATGCCGCTGTGGGAGTTCATCCCGATTCAGCGGATGAGATAAACGATTCATCGTTAGCCAGACTTGAGGAACTCTGCAAGAATGAAAAGGTCGTAGCCATCGGTGAAATCGGCCTTGATTACTACTGGGATAACGTTGACAGAGAGATTCAGAAAGACGCATTCAGAAAGCAAATTGCTCTGGCCAAGAAAGTAAATCTTCCTATTATAATACATTCGAGAGAAGCAGCTAAGGATACCATTGATATTCTCTTTGAAGAGAAAGCAGAGGAAGTCGGCGGTGTAATGCATTGCTATTCCTACACGAAAGAGTCCGCCGAGATTATCAATAAACTTGGTTTTTACTTTGGAATTGGCGGAGTTCTTACCTTTAAGAATGGCAAGAAGCTTCGTGAAGCTTTAGAGGTAATGCCCCTGGATCGAATCCTTCTTGAGACCGACTGCCCCTACTTGGCACCGGTTCCCTTTAGAGGAAAAAGAAACAACTCGCTCCTTCTTCCCTATGTAGTGGAAGTTCTGGCAGAGTGTAAGGGAATCACCACGGAAGAAGTGGAGAGAATAACGAAAGAGAACGCCGAGAGGTTGTTCTGGAATTCATAATACTATTTGGTGCAAATGGGGACAGTCCTGCTTTGCACACTACGCATGCAAAGACACGACAGTCCCCGTATTGCACCTACATGCCCAGTACGCAGAATTCTTCCAGGTTCTTTACCATTTGTGCTTTGGTTTGATGGGAGATATCAGCTATGGGTTTGTCGGTCTTATCTATCTGAACGGTGGTGATTATGAAATCATATACGTTCTCGGGATAAAGGCTTAGCTGGTAAACGGAACATGCATCCACAATGTTTATCTGAGGAAGTTTCTTTTGAAGGTAACTTCTTAATTCCAACAATGGAAGAATACCCATTCCTGAAACAAGAAGTGCCCTCTTTCGATAGGTGGTCCTCTCCTGTGAAAGGGCAAAGTATAAAGTCAGTGCCAATAGCTCCTGTTCATCCGGCTTAATGCCGCTGTACTCCTTGTAGAGCTTGGACTGATTCTTTACACTTTCATATATTTCTTTATAGTCGGCCGGAACTTCCAGATTTCTTGAAGATCTGACTCCGGGATTCTCCTTCTGTTGATAGATAGAGCTCTTTAGGTGATGAGCAATTCCGAAGAACAAAAGCTTATCGGACGAAAATCCTCCACCCGTTGAATTCTCCACCGCTTCAATAAGGTGGATTGTAAGCATTTCTATGCTCTCGGGCACACGCCTCTCGTTTTCGTTTTCCTCATGGAACGCATTGTAGCTCATCAGATGAATACAAATGTATTTACATTCCGAATCCGGGAGTTTTATTGAAAATGTTTTCTCCAGTCTTTTGGCTATGAACATCGAAGTGTTCATTTCCATCTGAGGGAAGTCGCCTTCAGGAGGCATAAATTCTTTCTTTATGGTGCAGCCGTTTCTTAATCTGTAAACACTTATGGTTATATGGGTAACCAGGGAAGTGTAATACTCATTATCCATGTAAAAATCGAATTCTTTCTCCGCCTCTTCAATAATGGAGCATATCTTCTTAATGTCGGCTTCATTATATATTTCTTCCATCTTCTGCAATCTTTCGATTGCAAGGCGAAAAACATTGGCTGAGTAGGATTCAGCATAGGGCTCTTTCTGCTCCTTTAAATCAAAGTACGCAGCTATAGCCGCTCTTCTGGATACCTCATCTCCAACAATTCCGATTCCTCTTCTCTGAGTTTTGAACAGTTTTAGTTTAAATTTGGAAAGCCACGCTTCTGCCCAATCAAGATCTGACAGAATAGTGAAACGGCTAACATAGAATTGATCTGCCAAAAACTGTATAGTGAGCTCGTCCCTTGAAAGGACCAAGAGTCTTATAAGCTCAATTCTTCGATCCACGCTTCCGTCTGCAAGAGTAAAATATCTGCTGTTTAAAAGGTTTGAGAGCTTCTGATTATCTTCTTCTCCGATTGAAAGCGCAATTCCACACCCTTGTTTTTTGACGAGTTTCGCTTCAGTAATATCGTGCTCTTCAAACCACAGCTCTGCCTTATTCAGGTAATTTTGAACGGACCTTTTAGATATGTTCAAAACCTCCGAAAGGTTGTCCAATGTGACAAAGTCTTTGCTTTCCTGAAGATGCAAAAGCATCTTCCTTAACGTCTCCTCAGAATGACGCATTCTTTAATCCCCTTTTATCCTTTTGAAACCACTCGTGTTTTTGCAGCCATATCAAATCCGCTTCTGCTTTCAGAATTTGTAAACATTGTAATGCAGCAAATTATAAACGGTATTCCATTGAAAAGATAAAGTGCCAGCATTTTAAGAAAGCTTCTTAAGCAAAGAAAAGCTGCGTGGGCAACAGGTTTGCCCGCCGGATTAACGGAAACCACCCTGATTCCCATAATCATTTTTCCGAGTGTCGACCCTTTTGTCAAAAGCTGAACAACCGATTCATAAACAAAGGCTATTATAAGCAATACCATGTAGGATTTACTAAACTCAGCCATTACGCGGGCAGTAAGCTCAGGGTCACTTCCCCCTGCCTCCTTTATCGCATCCATGTTTTCCTTTACAGAATAGAAATCAGGCTGTCCACATATATGATAAACCAGCCATGACAGAGCAACAACAATTATTGCATCCATAACAAATGCGATAAATCTTTTTCCTCTGCTTCCCGAATCGGCTTCGCCATTAAAAAACTTCATTAGTTAACCCTCCATAGCACTTTTGGCGAGGAGAATTTGACTTCCCCTCGCCGCTTTCTTATTCCTTCGCTTCAATAGATGCAAGCTCATCATTGTAGCATTTTTTATCCCAAACTCTTATGAACGGCAGCCAAATCAGGAAAGATACCGCCATTCCGCATAACTGTGCTACAGTTCCCATTATGCTTCCCGTTGATAGGAATCCACTTATGAGAATCGGACAAGTCCAAGGTACCATGTTGTTGCAAAGAGGGAACAACCCAATTGCGGTTCCGATATACTGAACTGTCATGGCAGCTATAGGTGAAAGAATGTAAGGAATCATAAGTATAGGATTAAGTACAACCGGCAAGCCAAAGGTTACAGGCTCGTTGATATTGAAGATACCGGGTGCGATTCCGACTTTACCTACATTCTTTAAGAGCTTTGATTTTGCACAGAAGAGCATGTAGATTACTACAGGTAAAGTTGCTCCTGAACCACCAATCCATACACCATTCTCATAGAATGTGAAGGTAACTATGTTACGTGCTCCATCAGAAATATTCTCGGCCATATTCATTAACCATAAAGGCTCGAATATAGGGAAGATGATGATGGCTGAACCATGAAGTCCAAAGAACCAAAGCAGATGCTCGAAGAAGCATGCTATAAGGGTTCCGATGTAAGATGTTCCAAGGTGTCTTAAGGGTGTTGAAATGATATCCGTAACGAATTCCGGAAAACCTCCCCAAGGTGTAGCCGCAAACAAAAGTCTGATGGCTGTAAAAATAACGATGATAACCGTACCGGGCAGAAGTGCGGTGAACTGTGCTGATACTGCTTTAGGTACAGAATCAGGAAGTTTAATCGTAAAGTTTTTCTGTACAAGGAGACGATATATCTCACCTACGATTAAAGCTGTAAGAAGTGCGGTGAAAAGCAATGTTGCATCAAGTGAACCTGCTATCCAGGCTTCCACTGTCTCTCCTGCATCGTCAACCAATGACGAGGGAACTATAATTGCAAAGAATGCAGACATTGCAATAATTCCCGCAGGTGTTCCATCCACATCGTAGCTGTTAACCAAAGATCTCGCTACTCCAAAACATGCAACTACAGATACAATTCCGTAGGTCGCATGCATTATTACTCCTTCGAATGCATTCCAGTTCTCGCCAAATACTCTGGCCATAAAGTTTATGAATGCTTCAACAGGAAACTCCGCTATGATCATGGAAAAAGCTCCAAGAATCAGCAGAGGCATAACCATGACAACGCCATCTCTCAATGCGAGAAGATGCCTTTGTCCCCCAAGCTTTGCGGCAACGGGAAGAAACTTTTCTTCCATAAATTTCATGAAGCCGCCTTTTTTTGTTTCTGCGCTCATTTTCTTTCCTCCATAAGATTATTGTTTCTTTTGATACTCCTCATATGCTCTGTCGAAAATTTTGTCTGCCCTTGTCAGTGCATAATCAGACATATCCATTACCATTATTACCGGTACTTCATTTCCATATTTTTCTTCAAACTGCTTGGTCATGAATCGAACCTGAGGACCAATCAGCAGAATATCGGTGTCATGAATTCTGTCTTCAATTCTTTGAAAAGCTCTTGCCTCTACATCGGCTTCTATTCCTTTTTCTTCTGCATATTTGATAAGCTTATCAACCAATATGCTTGTGGACATTCCGAGATTACAAACCAAAGTGATAACCATTATCTACCCTCCATTTCCACGAATTTCTCATGTATGTAAACAAATTCTTCCGCCACGTCTCTCATAATCAGAGCAAGATTAAGATGATCCTGAGCATGTACCATAAGTAAAGATACCGGCTCGCCCGTGCCCTCCATTTCCTTTCTGATTAAGTCTGTCTGTGTCTCATGCGCTGCAATCATTCCGTTTGCTGCATTCTCCAAAGCTTTTTTGGCCTCATCGAACTTGCCTTCTTTTGCCAGAGCCACCGCTTCCATACAATAGCTTCTTGAATCCCCGGCCTGAGCTATAAGAGTCATAGCAACTTCAACATTATCCATTTCCTATCCCCTACCTTTCTCCAAATTTGTCGGCGAAGAGTTTTTCAAGAGCTGCCGCAGTTGATTCCTCATCATCGCCTTCAATTTCTACGGTTACGATTTCACCGTTTTTTGCGGCAGACATCATAACCCCGGTTACGCTTTTAAGGTCATACTTTTTGCCATTTTTCACCAGATTTACGCTGCTTCCGAACTCGCCTATGCTTCTGGCTATCTTGCAGGCTACTCTTGCGTGAAACCCCAATTCATTCATTACTTGCAGTTCTTTTACAACCATTTGTCCTTCTCCTTCTCCAGCAATTCTTTTACCTCGTCCTGCGTGGATAATTCCATTACCTTTTCAACTAATGCCTTACATTTTTTGGTGTCGCACAGGCTTATGGTTCTTCTGACTCTTGTTATGGAAGGAATGCTGACACTTAAGTTGTCGACTCCCATTCCGACCCACAAAGGTATTAATTCTTCTACCTCTCCGGCCTGCCCGCATATATCAACCTCAATTCCCTCTTTCCTCGCTTCTTTGCAGATGTTTGCCACTGCTCTTAAAAGAGCGGGATTGAAATATGAATTAAGGTGTGCCACTTTTTTATTGTTTCTGTCTGCCGCAAAAATGTACTGCGTCAAATCATTGGTTCCGATGCTGAAGAAATCCGCCACCTTGGCAAATCGGTCTGCCATTATTGCCGCCGCAGGCGTTTCCACCATCATTCCCACCTGTACATTGAGAGATTTGGTTTTTGCCAGAGAATCAATCTTCTCCTTGGCCCTCTTAAACTCATCAATGGTTGAGACCATGGGAATCATTATTTTCACGTTTCCATATTCACAGGAGCTAAGAATCGCTTCCAGCTGCGTAAGGAAAATATCATCATTTTCCAGGCAAAATCTGATGGCTCTAAATCCCAGAAATGGGTTTTCTTCTTCCGGGATATTAAGATAGGGTATCTTCTTATCCCCGCCTACATCCAAAGTACGAATAATCAAAGGTCTGTTTTCCAGTTCCTTTGCTATCTTTGAATAGAACCAGATTTGTTCCTCTCTCGTAGGAGCTGTAGCTTTTTCCATATAAAGCATTTCAGTCCTAAGAAGACCAACGCCCTCGCCACCGTTTCCTTTAAGTGCCGAAACCTCTTCTGTTGAAGTGATGTTGGCGTATACCCCCATGTGCTTGCCATCAGCGGTTTCAGTCTTTTTGGTTTTATATTCTTCAAGGCTTTCCTTCACCTTGTCTGCTTCTCTCTGATAAGTCTCATATCCCCCGATTTTCTCCGAGGTGGGATTCTTTATTATCTGACCGGATATGGCATCTAAAAGTATTGTCTTTGCTCCGTCCAAATCGTCTATGGCTCCGGTTACTCCAACCATGCAGGGAATATTAAATGATCTTGCAAGAATTACACAGTGTGAGGAAAGTCCGCCTTCTTCAAGAATAATTCCTTTCAAGTCGCCTCTTGAAAGTTCTACAAACCGCGAAGGTGTTAAATCCCTTGCCACCACAATAATCGGTTCGTCGTTCCCTGCCTCGTCTTTTTTAGAATTAAGATTCTTGAGAAGGCGCTCTTCTATATCTTTTATGTCCGATGCTCTCTGGTTGAGATATTCGTTATCCAGGGCAAGAAGTTCTTGTCTGTATTCTTCAGAGTACTTGGATACTGCGTACTCACTTATAACTTTTTCATTCTTTACAATGTTGCAGATGCTTCCGAAGTAATTCTCATCTTCCAAAAGCATGTACTGAAACTCAAGAATTGCGGCCTGTTCCTCGCCCGAATCCTGCTTCAATCCATCTATCAGGTCTGACAGCTGCCTGCCACATTCCTTTGACGCCGCCTGAAGTCTTGATAATTCTCTCTCGACATCCTCTGTGTAAACCGGCTCCAAACAAGCTCTTGTTTCTCGAATAATATATGCGTTTGCATATGCCATTCCACTTACTGCGATTATTCCGTTCATGTATCTTTCTCCTATTCGGAACATTCACTTCGTTTTCACTTTTAGTCTAACATGCACAAAAACCTCGGTAAATACTCATAAAAACTGTTTATTTTCCACAATACACGGAAGATGTGGCAATTTTTTGAGTTAATTGAGAGATACAAAAAAAGGACAGGTTTCAAACCTGTCCCAAACTTGCTTATTGCACCTATTATCTTTGTACGCGGCCGGAGCCGTCGCCGCCGGCGAGTTTCTTAACTTCGTCTACGGTGACCATGTTGAAGTCGCCTTCGATGGAGTGCTTCAGGCAGCTGGCTGCCACTGCGAATTCGATGGTTTCCTGGGGTGCGAAGTTGTTGATGCAAGAATAGATAAGTCCTGCTCCGAAGGAGTCGCCGCCGCCTACTCTGTCTACGATGTGAATCAGGTAATTCTTGCTGAAATAGTAATCTGAGCCGTCATAAAGCATAGCTGCCCAATTGTTATCGTTCGCGGAAATGGATCCTCTTAAAGTGATTGCCACCTTCTTGAATCCGAAGCGGTCTGCAAGCTGTTTGGCAACGTCCTTGTATCCCTCGTGGTTAACCTTTCCGGTTGTTACGTCTGTATCTTTAGCTTTGATTCCGAATACGTCGTTGGCATCCTCTTCGTTGGCGATGCAAACGTCCACATACTCGCAAAGTTTAGCCATTACTTCTCCGGCTTTCTCTTTGCTCCAAAGCTTGTTTCTGTAGTTAAGGTCGCAGCTTACGGTAATTCCCTTTGCCTTGGCTGCCTTACATGCCTCAAGGCAGATCTCAGCGATCTCATCTCCGAGAGCGGGGGTAATTCCTGTAAAGTGGAACCACTCTGCATCCTCGAAAATCTTATTCCAGTCGAAATCCTCTTTCTTAGCGGTGGCAATTGCAGAACCTGCTCTGTCATAGATTACCTTACTGGGTCTCTGGCTTGCGCCCTTCTCAAGGTAATAGATTCCCACTCTGTCGCCGCCTCTTACAATATAGCTTGTATCTACGCCGAATCTTCTTAAGCTGTTGACTCCCGCCTGACCGATTTCATGCTTGGGAAGCTTTGTTACAAAAGCTGTGTCCAGCCCGAAGTTTGCGAGGGAAACCGATACATTGGCCTCTCCGCCGCCATATGTAGCTCCGTATTTCTCCGCCTGGACGAATCTGTAATATCCCTCAGGTGCAAGACGAAGCATAATCTCACCAAATGTTATAACTTTGCCCATACCAAATCTCCTTTATTTGTTTACAAGGTGGACTCCGAATCCACCCAACTCATCTTTTATATAAATAAATTTCATCTTTCCGTCATTGTCATAGGTAGCGCTGTCCATATCAAAAACGCAGCCTTTCTTTGAGAGATGATAAACCGCTCTTTCCACGCTGTTTGTGGCGATTGCAATGTGTCCCATGGTGCCACGGCCCTGCATCTTCATTATTTCAAGTCCTGTTCCGGCAAAATAAGAAGCGCTTCTCTCATCTTTAACAAAACCAAAGATATCGCAGAATGCAGATGTGGTCTCCTCAGCTTCCTTTTCATCCTTGGAATTGATTCCAACATGCTTTAATTCAAAGCCAAGCATCAGCTCAACAGCTTCCTTTGTAAGGGCTGTAATCTTATCAAACTCTCCGGCCTTAATCATGTCGGACTTAACCATCCAGCTTCCGCCGCAGGCAATAATCTTCTTGAATCCCAGGTACTCGTTAAGATTCTTTGCATTGATTCCGCCGGTGGGCATAAATTTCATGTTTGTGTAAGGCGCTGACATTGCCTTAATCATGGCAAGGCCGCCTGCTGCCTCCGCAGGGAAAAACTTAACCACATCAAGTCCCAGTGAAATGGCCTGCTCAATATCCGAAGGATTTGAACATCCGGGGCAAACCGGAATGTTTTTATCCACACAGTATTTAACAACCTCAGGGTTAAGTCCCGGGCTTACGATAAACTTGGCTCCTGCTGCCACTGCTTTATCTACCTGCTCTGTGGTGAGCACCGTTCCGGCTCCCACAAGCATCTCCGGAAATTCCTCAGCAATTACTCTTATGGATTCCTCTGCTGCCGCGGTTCTGAAGGTTACCTCCGCGCAGGGAAGTCCACCGTCAATTAAAGCCTTTGCAAGAGGTTTCGCGTCCTTTACCTCATCCAAAGCAATAACCGGAACTATACCTATCTTGCTTATTTCCTCAAGTACTTTATTCATTCTCTGTCTCCTTAAACGGTCTTCAAATCAAAACCGAAGTATTCTACTGCGTTGTTATAGGATATACCCTTCACGATATCCCCAAGGAGCTTGTCCTCAGCGGGGAACTCGCCGTTTTCAACCCATTCGCCAATCATCATGCAAAGGATTCGTCTGAAATAATCATGTCTTGTATATGAAAGGAATGATCTTGAATCCGTAAGCATTCCCACAAAGTTACCAAGAGCGGAAAGGTTTGCAAGGGATTTCATCTGGTTAACCATTCCCACAAGGTTATCATTGAACCACCATGCGCTGCCCTGCTGAATTCTGTTTCTTACTCCGCCGCCCTGGAAGCATCCGATGATTGTTCCGATTGCAGCGTCATCGGCGGGATTGAGAGAGTAAATGATGGTTTTGGGAACAGCCTCTTTTACCGCAAGAGCATTCAGGTAGTCAGCAAGAAATGCGCTTGGTGCATAGTTGTTGATACAGTCAAAGCCTGTATCCGGTCCCAGTTTATTGTACATAAAGGTGTTATTGTCACGCTTTGCACCATAATGGAGCTGCATGGTCCAGTTTCTCTTGCAGTATTCTCCTGCCACATAAATCATGAATGCGGTCTTGTATTTGGACTTCTCGTCCTCGCTTACAGCCTGCTTATTCATTGCCTTCTTAAAGATGTTCTCAATCTCAGCGTCATCTGCAGGATTGTACATTACATACTCAAGGCCGTGGTCTGAGACAACGCATCCGTTCTCTGCAAAGAAATCCATTCTTACTGCCAGTGCCTTCTTAAGATCCTCAAATGTAGTGATCTCGATTCCGGAAGCCTTTGAAAGCTTTGCTATATAATCGGTAAAATCAGGCTTTTCTACATTGCAGGCCTTATCGGGTCTCCATGCGGGAAGGACCTTTACATCAAAGCTCTTATCTTCCTTAATTAATCTGTGGTATTCCAAATCATCGATGGGATCATCGGTGGTGCAAATCAAGGTAACATTTGATTTCTTAATTATGT
>JAEEGJ010002646.1_pt1 | contig 84895 bp, 79 predicted proteins | sample 8958761 | NCBI WGS metagenome assembly JAEEGJ01 (sample SAMN16246546, study PRJNA631951) | gut metagenome | biome: gut microbiome; feature: rumen; material: RS-attached | host: Bos | place: Iran: Karaj | collected 2018-10
CGACTTTTTCTATCTGCAATATTAGTTACGGAACAAGTATTAACCACGTATACGTCTGCTTTTTGTTCAAACTTTACAATTTCGTATCCGTTTTCGATACTTTTTTGTTCCATATAATCCGTTTCGTATGAATTAACTTTACACCCAAGGTTATGGAATGCTATTGTTCTCATTTTCGCTCTCCGTTTTTTCGGCAGTTTTTATGATTGACATTTTTTTGCTTATAACCTATTATAAACACGTGATGGAAATCGCAAGAATTGTAAATAGGAGGTTATAAAGACATGAAAACAGTTACAATTTCTTTAAACTCAATCGACAAGGTAAAAGCATTTGTTAATGATATTACTAAATTTGATTATGATTTTGATTTAGTATCAGGCAGATATGTTATCGATGCAAAGTCAATCATGGGTATCTTCTCACTTGACTTATCCAAGAACATCGAGCTTAACATTCATGCTGAGAACGATTGCGAAGAAGTATTAAAGGTACTTGCTCCTTACATCGTATAATCAGGATAATCATTAAGTTGAGTTTAAAGCAATGCAGTTCACTGTGTTGCTTTTTTTCTTTTAGGTTAAAGATATTTTAGACCTACAAACATATCGCCGGGCGCATAACCCGGCGATTTTTGTATGTTTAATTTTCCAATAACTTAATGCTCTCTTCTGTATCGTCGACTATCGAAATATTAGCTTTCGCATTTCCAGCACTAATCTGATATCCACCCTTGAAGGCTTCAAAAGTAACATATCCATTCTCGTCGGTTTCAACAGTTTTATCTGTCATCCAATCCTCATTAATGAGTCTATCAAGCACTTTGTATGAAGGCTTTCTGGATAAATCATCTCTTAGCAATCCACTGGGAGCTCCAAGCCATGCACCGTCTTTAAAGTCCCATGTTGTAATAGCCTGCACAAGAGGATGTGAGAAAAGAATTGTATACATCTCTTCTATCTCTTTTGCCTGGCGTTCCTCACCTTCTTCGGTCGAGGGCCATTCTTCCACCTGCCAGTCATTAAGATCCTCAATGTAATTAGGAATCAAATCACCGGATACAAGTGTATTCTCTGTAAAATGAATCGGCAGGTTGAATCTTGAGAATCTATCGAGAATATCCTTAACCTTTTCCGCACCCCAATATCCTTGATGCTGATGTGACTGGATACCTATTGCAGAGATAGGCACTCCTGCTTCAAGACAACCATCTATCAATATCTCATACGCTGCCGATGTATTGAAATCATTAAGGATTAGTGTAGCATTGGGATTACATTCTTTTGCCTTATTAAAGACTTCTTTGATTAGCTTGATTCTACCCATATCCTTACAGATACGTGTAATCGCATTATCGTATTTATCGAAGTTAGGCATTATAACAACTTCGTTGATAACATCCCATATATCGATTGTACCCTTAAAAGCAGTTACGTCTCTCTCAATTCTATCAAGCTGCTTGTTAAGGATGGTCTCATTATCGTATTTCATGAGCCAATCGGCGCATACTGTATGCCAACAAAGAGGATGTCCCTTAACGGCAACATTCTTGGACTTAAGATAATCTGCTGCTTTTCTTAGTTCTTTTTCTTTTACATCGCCTTCTTCGGGCTCATATGAACCCCAGTAAAAAGGGAGTGTTCCGTAATTAAAAAGTCTTATCCATTCGTCAGAAGCTTTTCTGATTTTGGGGAACCATTCCTCATCCCCATTACCATTAGTAAGAGGGATTGATCCAAATGCTCCGCATCCAAAAAGAAACTTATGATTTTTTTGAAGAACATGTATTTTTTTATTGGCCAATACATTGCCCGAAGCATCAGTAATCCTAAGTGTCTTGTTGGTCAGTCTGTGTGTTATATCCATGCATTCTCCGATTAGTTGTCCTTGGTTAACTGTCCTAAATATGCAAAAATCATCTGAAGAGTTCTGCTCTTGGCAAGATCTTCAAAGAATACTGCTGTTGAATACTCTGTATGAGTATTATGTGCATCAATAACTTTGTAGAATGTTACAGACATATTCATCTCAATAGCTTTTCTCGCATAAGCAAGAGTCTGTTTCATATCTACTACACCATCGTGGTCGCTCTGTATAAGATACATGGGAATACTCATTTCCACGTCGTCAGGCTTAAGTAAATCAAGCTTGGAATAAGGCTCGCCTTCTTTCCAATCCTGGTCTTTTTCGAAGAGATCCGATAAAAGCTGCTTAAGTATCCATCCGGGATCTCCCTCGAAGCAATAAGGACCTGCCATACCTATGAAGCCGGCAAATCTTTTTGCACCGATTCTATATTTTTGATGAAGTTCTTTATCGTACACAAGGAGGTTGCCAAGATGAGCACCTGCGGAAGAACCCATTACAATTACTCTGTTTGCAGGAATACCCTTGGACTTAAGATACTGAAGTATGGCCTTGTATTCTATGCATACATCCTCAATAATCTCATTGTAATGAACGTGAGGAACTCTTCTATAGCCCATGAGGAAACACTCATATCCTTCATTTGCAAGGCGTTCTCCTATGAAAGTAAAATCCTTTGGAGCCTTGGAATTCCATCCGCCGGGATGAATGTAAAGAATAACTTCCTGATGCTTTTTATCAACAGGCGCATAATGAAGGAAGTATACTTCTTTGCTTCCTCCAACATTGACCTTTGTTGGTTTTATCTCATGCTTGTGTAAAAGAAGCTTGGTTCCGATTCTTGGGTATGACTGTAATTCTCTGATAAAATCCTTCACGTATATCATCTCCATTCGTGTAAAAAATACCATCTTTAATTATAACAATTAGTTCAAAGGCAGGCAACTAAAAAACCTATTGTTTATATATGGACAAACTATATGCAAAGTCCTTACTTTACTTGAAAAAGAGAGTTTAAAATATTATACTCAAAAGTAGTGATTAAATAGTGAATTTGGGGTAATTATATGGATAATAAAAAGTTTGCATCTTACGCAATGAATAAGGACAATCCCAATTATGAGAAAGCGATAAAAAGAGAAAGGGAACTCTATAAGAGGGATTCTGATATACGTAGCGAATTTGCCAGAGATTATACTCGTCTTCTTCATTCACTTGGATACAGAAGACTTAAGCATAAGACACAGGTCTTTTTTAACGGAGCAGGTAATGATCACATCTGCACACGTATTGAGCATGTTGCGCATGTTGAATCCGTAAGTTCCACTATTGCAAGGTCTCTTGGTCTTAATGACGAGCTTACAAAAGCCATCGCAATCGGTCATGATATAGGTCATGCACCTTTTGGTCACAGTGGTGAATCCATTATTCGTTCACTCACAAAAGAGAACCTAAATGATGACTTTTGGCATGAGAAAAATGGCGTGTACTTTGTTGATAATCTTGAGCTTCTCATGGATCCGGAAGACAACAAAAAGAACCTCGATTTAACCTATGCTGTAAGAGATGGAATTATCTCTCATTGCGGCGAAGTGGATGATAATGGGCTCTTCCCAAGAGATGATTATATGGACCTTGCAAACTTTGAAAAAGCAGGTATGTATAATGCCGTAACATGGGAAGGATGCGTCGTAAAATTGGCTGATAAGATTGCATATCTTGGAAGAGATATAGAGGATGCCAAGAGACTCTCGTACTTTAATAATGACGACTTAAAGCAGCTCAGAAAGATTGCTGAAAAATGTAATAAAAGTGCTGTTAATACCACTGTTATCACACACAGCATGATTGTTGATATATGCGAGAATTCAAGTCCTGAAAAGGGACTCAGATTCTCAGACAAGATGCATGAAAACTTGATGGAAATCAAGGAATTCAACTATAGAAGAATATATCTTAACGACAGATTAAAACCTTATAATGAATATGCAAAATTGATAATCAATTCATTATTCGAGTATCTTAAGAATCTCTATGAAGGAGAAGATACTTTGGCTAAATTGTTAGCCGATGATTTTTATAATCATGACTTCGTAAAGCAGTTTGCCAATTGGGTATGTTGTTACGTTGATATAGATGAAACATATCCTGATTACTATCTTAAAAAAGCAATGAATACCAAGAATAAAAAAATATACAGCCGCCTCGAAACGAAGGAGCTGTATTATCGCGCAGTTATAGACTTCATCGCAGGAATGACTGATAACTACGCTGTGTCTTCATTCAACGAACTTCTCTCCTGCTAAATCTATCTATTTATCTACATAGATGTATTGGTAATATCAGTATTCGTATTCAAAAGAAGCCCTATTGGTCTTGAATGCGAATACTGTTTTTCCTTTTATTCTGAATCTGTATGATGCTTTGCATGAAGCACTCTCTCTGATTGTTCGAACCATACTTCCGTTACAAGGAGCGTTAAGTCCAAAAGAAGAAGGCTCAATAAGTGTCGCCTCAAGTTCCATGCATCCCTGCTTAACAGTGACACTGTTATCTCCAAGTTTTTTCACTGTAGCGCCAAGATATGTTGCAAATCTGTATTCTTTACCCCTATAGTAAATAACACCGATTATTCCGGTAAACTCGAAACCCGCCATTGGGATATTTGCGACTGAGAGCATCAAGGAGCCCCCATGGAATAATGATTGAGTCCAGATGTAATCCCTCGGAAAAGATCTTCCGGAATCACCTTCTATATATCCCACTGCATTATCAAAGACATACTTTTTGCCGTTAATTGTAAGATTACCGTTAACAACATGTCTCATACTTTTTACAAAGTGACGGCATTCCATAAAAGGAACCAATGCAAAGGGTCCCATAATATCGTATTTTAGCGGAGTTATACGACCGAATGACAATCGTCCCTTAATAATAACATCCTTGGAATTCATATTGACATAGATTCCGTTAATACCGAAGCTGTTGTTGCCTATCTTAACGCACTCTTTACTTTTCTTATATTCATCCCTTGGAATATCGATTACGTATGCACCATCATCGGTAATAACCTGAAGTGAGCAAGTCTTCTTACCTGCATTCTCATGCCTTGCAGCAATAAGTGCTACCGTATCTTCCTTGGACTGACATTTTAAGTACCAACCGTAGAAATTTCCATTCATGCTAATCACCTATATTATTCAATCGGTTCCTCGTTTCAATTAAATTATATTATAAAATAATGTCCTTTCTGTGTATAGCGACTAATTCTACATCTATACTGCATTATTTATGTTTAATTGAACTATTTGAAGATTTATTATAAAATATGCTTTGAGTCGAGTAAAAAACTAACTTTTATATATGTGTAAGGAGACTTATTACGATGAAACGTAGAATTTTATGTACAATTCTTGCATTCGTAACCCTCACAGCATTTGCCGGTTGCGATCTTGCAGAACTTACAGGAAAAGGTAATGAGAACGCTCAGGCTACTCTTAATACTGAGCCTCAAGTTGATCCTGAACCTGTAGTTGATGTGGAAGAAGATATCTATGCAGGCGTATCCAATAACGGTAGCTTCTTCGTAGGTGTCGATGGAAAAATATACTTCCGTCAGTACGCTGAATATGGTATTAAAACTGTCGCGTCCAAAAGAAACTTTTTATCAAGCGGTGATGGTGGATACGGCAACACAATATGCTACTTCACACCCGATAAGCCCGATGAAATCGTGGCTGTAACCAAGGAAGAAGATCAGGGCCAGGGCGAGTTATATTACTATGATGGCTATATCTACTCTACAAGATATGAGTGGTCAGAGGGATATCCCCACCCTCTCTTATATAGAGCCAATTTATCAACAGGTGCATTAGAAGATGTTGGAAAAGGTTATATCAAAGCAGCATCAGAGGATGGCAGATTCATAGTAACAGATACTTTTGAACCTGAAACATGTGATGCTTATACAATATACGACGCAGGCAAAGAAGTAGCTTCCTACAAAATGGACAGAACCAATGTGTACAACGAACTTATTGCTGTGGATGCGAATAATCTCTACATCTTCATGGCTGATAACAACACTTGTGATGGTTCCATCTGTCAGTATGATTACATCAACGATAAGCTTTATTATTTGGACTATGCAATAGCACCTGAAGGAATAGATGAATACATATCATATCCTGTAATCAAAGACGGAGTTATAAAAGACAAAAAGCTTAGTTTTTCATTGCTTTACTGCGAAGGTAACGGAGCATATGTTCAGGATGCTTATGATATAACAGTAGATATTAACGAAGACCCGAAGGCAGTTACAGACTCAGCCTTATTTACCAAGCAGGCTTCTAAAACTAAAAAATATTATACCGGTAATCCTTCCGATTTCATTGATGTTCCTAACAATCTTGCTTCCCTCGAAGTTGTAGAATCAGGAGATAACGGATTTGCAAGAGTAATACAGTGCATCGAGCAAGTATACGATAAGACCTATGTAATCGTTGCTGATTGCTTCTACTCAGCTCAGTGGAATCAGGCAGAGTTGGGTTCATACGATTTGCTTGATGTTGATTATTACTACTACGATGATGCAAATACTACTCCCACACTTTTCAATGATGATAATCCTACCGACCATACACTTATGGTAAGAGCATGGTTCGTTGGAAAGAAGGGTGAAACACCCAAGAAGTTATTATTCCAGCATGCTTCAATAAGCGGTCCCGAAGGTCCTCAGGAATTCGATCCTGCATTATATACTGCTGAATTCTCTGATGATTTTAAATTCTCTCATATTCCTGAAAACGGGGATATCTATGATGACTTTGAAACAGATGGAATGGATTATATGGTAAAGTATTTCAATGATGATTACTATAATCCTTATGTAGAAACTCTTACCGAAGCTGATGAATTTACACACTATGAAGTACCTAAAATGGATTGGAACGATCCTAATTCAACCACTTTCAGTTTCCTTCATATAGGCTTCGACAGAGATGGAAAAATCAATTTCATCAGACAGGTTATAATGGATTAATAATTCAAACAACAAATAATCAAACTGATTATAACATTCAAGAAGATAAAAATAGCCGGGTTCAAATGAGACCCGGCTTCTTCTTTTTTATAGTATTTTATTTCAATTATTTGTTTTGTTCTTCGTATGCTTTTCTTACAGCTATGGCAAGCTGGTCTGCACATGAGGTACTCTTGAAACCACATGTATTGCCCTTAAGCTTACTCTCAATATAATCAACGCTCATGCCATCTACAAGCTTCGATATAGCCTTGAGGTTACCATTGCAACCGCCGTAAAATTCTATGTTAGAAATCTTGTCGCCATCTATATCAAACTTAATCTGCTGAGCACATACGCCCTGAGTCTTGTATGTATATTCCATTATATAATCCTTTCTTCTTATCCACTAATTAACAATTATTTATTAGTTAAATTTCATAGGATAATTTTTTTCTCTTGAACTATTAATTCTTTTTTCTTATCTGAGTAAATCGTCCTGATGAGAAAGTCTCCACTCAATACATCTCTTAAGGTAATGGATGTAATCAGGATTCTTACACATACCCTTGCCCTCAACATCAGATATCTTGGCAACATCCATACCGTTACAAGCAGTGGTCTTCATAATGATATTAAGAGCCGGTGCAGATGTATCATTGGCAATGTATGTTCCGATACCGAATGCAACTTTTGCTTTACCCTTAAAGTACTTGTTGATAGCAGTTGCTCTCTCAAAGTCAAGGCTGTCGCTGAAAAGAAGCGTCTTGGTTGTAGGATCGATGCCGAGATTCTTGTAGTGCTCAATCATCATATTGCCCCAATCATAAGGATCTCCTGAGTCATGACGAACACCACTGAAAAGTGTTGAATAAGTCAACTGGAAGTCCTTAAGGAAGCACTTGGTTGTGATAGCATCAGTAAGTGCTGTTCCGTTTAACACACCGTATTCCTTAACCCATGCATCAAGTGCATACCAGTTGGAATATGCGGGGTTATGCTTGTGATTACCCTGTCCAACGCACATAATCCATTCATGTGCCATAGTACCAACAGGTGTGATGTTATATTTCTTAGCAAGATATACATTACTTGTACCAACGAACTTAGAGTTAACAGGCTTGCATTCCTTAAGTCTCTTAACTGCCATATCCTGAGCTTCTGCAGAGAGTCTTCTTCTCATACCGAATTCTGAGAATGCGCTGATATCATACTCGCCGTTTTCAAGCTTGGCTATCTTATCATCAAGTCTCTCTTTGAAGCTTGCAATAAGCTCGTTATAATCATATGCCATTCTGAAGTATACTTCGTTAACAATGGCAAGGGTTGGAATCTCATACATGGATGTATTAAGCCACGTTCCCTTGGTCTCGATTGAGAGGCCGCACTCAGCCTTATTGCTAATCTCAAAATCATCAAATCTGGGCTTCCAGAGCCTTAAGAAATCAACATATGAACCCTTGATCCACTTGATGTTATGAAGGTATTCAAGTTCCTCTTCGTTGAATCTAAGATCACAGTATAACTTGATCTGATTCTTAATCTCCTCTACCATCTCAGGAGTAAAGTGTACGTCAGTATTTCTGCACTTAAAATCCCACGTAGTCTTATAATCACTGAACTGATGGTATATAGCTTGTCCCATCGAAAACTTGTAAGCATCTGTCTCAAGAAGACTGGTAATGATTCTGTCCATTTTTCTCTCCATATGTTTAAAAATCTAATAATTTTTTTGTATCTATCTCAAGCAAAAAAATACGTTTAACAGATAATACAACATTATTGGTTTATTAACAATAATATATATTTTAAAAAATTGTTAATTCTATTTATAGTACACTCTTATATTCTAGTCTAATCTTAGGAAGCTTGGTTAATGTGTAATAATAATTCTCTCTCCAATCGTCGCCCTGTGTGGCATCGTTTTCGCCTGTTGCAGGGGGAGCGAATATCTTAAGTGTAAGGTTTTTACCCTTAACGTTCTTACCAAAGAATGCAGGCATGAAATCCACGAACTTAACGCCCTTAGCCTTGTAAAACCATCTGTCGTTAATCTCCATTAAAAGATTGGCATCTTCAAGTTCATCTTCAAAATACGCCTCAAAAAATACAGGTTCATCTTCTACAGGAATCTCAACTCCCACACCGTCGGAATCTTCTGCTGATCCCCATCTTAACTTAACAGGAATTGTCTCGTCGCCCTCAATATCGATTGGCTGTTTGAAATACTCATCATTTATTATCTCGATAAAAGTATCTAAAAGCGGCAACTTGATTCCTACATTTTGATTATTGGGATCTTCTGTCTCAAGACCAAGTCGCCCTCTGTCTCTAAACTGATAGAAAGTATATGCATCAAGCCACTTTTCTTCATCATTCTTAACCATGTCGCAGAATTCCTTGAGCATATCGCACTGCTCGTAAGGGCCTGTTACATCACCGTCAGCATTCATCTCAGAGAGTACCATGACTCTCTTTTCGCCTGCCACAGTCTCGAATCTTTTTGATGCTCTTTTGCCGTTATTGTATATATTTTCTACTTTTTCTCTGTAGTAATTCTTGGTTTCTTTTGTAGCCACATCATAAGGCCATCCCCAATGAAGTGACATATATCTGTCTATTGAAAAGATATCCGTTTTCTTAATTGCTTCAGCAAAGATATCCTCCATGTTGAGTTTCTCATCTCCAGGTTCTTTGAAACCATCTAGACACAAAATCAATTTAACGTTCTTAGCTCTTTCATGGAATATATCGCATACCCTTGCATAGAATGCGGCTACTTCTTCGTAAGATGCTCTTTTTACAAAAGCAAACCAGTCGCCTGTAGCTTCATGATTAACTCTAAGCATTACTCTGCCAAAAGTTGCAAGGTCATCAGCAATCGCCTCTATATGCTTATCATCAAGATGAGGATCCATAGTAATGGTAAGACATACATCCATACCATGACGTCTTACATCTCTCATCCAGTTAAAAGGCTCGGCTTCCTTGTCGCCAATTAAGCCACCCTTATATGTCTCATAATCATCATAGGGATAATCCCACTGGAACGTAATGTTGCTGTCAGCGAATGCATCGTGTGCTCTCTTGGGAAATCCCTCATCAAGAGGATAATATGAAGTCATGAGAGATATCGCTCTTACAGGACGTCCTAATGTGTTAAGGATGTAATCCTGATCTACATACTCGCCTCTCTCACTTCCGTCTCCAAGGTCAATTGCACACTGTGCTTTCCCCATGTGTAATCTTTTAATTTCAGCCATTTAATTCTCCTTAAAACACAATCTGTTTAAGCTCTAACCACAGTCTAACCACTCCGAAAAACTCTCGAAGCATGTAGTGTATTCCAACCGGGAATAATGTAATCGCAGGTACGGAATAAGCATTCTCGTATCCCACACTTTTTGCAATCAGTTTCGCTCTATATTCATGAAAGCTGTTGGTTATAATACCAACCTCAGTATTAGGATCTCCTATTATCTGCATAGAAAACTTAAGGTTCTCTATTGTACTTGTTGACTTATCTTCAAGGATAATCCTGTCCTCGTCTATTCCCATTCGAACGAGTTCATTTTTTATACATTCAGCTTCGCTGATTGACTCATTAAATCCTTGTCCACCCGATGCAATAAGTATAGTGTCCGGGTTATCGGACATATACTGATATCCTTCTTCTATTCTCTTAACTAGAGGTATCGAAGGAGTGGTACCATTTAATCCTGCCCCAAGAACGATAACGTACTTTAAATCCTTCTTGGGTGTTGCATTCATGGATGCAAAAATATTGGTCTCTACAAACAAAAATACAATCAGTGATATAAAGAATAACACATAATAGATAATCTTAATCGGCTTAGGGACTCTAAGTCTCTTATCGCGATCAATTGTAAGCTTAAGCATCATAAACCTTAGAAATGCAAATGCGCCTATAAGTAGCCAAATCCATATCCAGGAGAGGAATATACCCGCATAGCATACAAGCGTGATAATGTAAAAAATACACCACACGAAAAGGAAGAAGTAAGCGAACATTCTGACGGACTGGAATGAGAATTCCTTGTATCCTATGTATCTTCCTGTATGTTTTTTGTATTCAAGATATTCTTCTTTTTTTATACTTTCCAAAAACTTCTCTTCGTTAAGAATCTGAAGATGAAGCATAACCATAACAATAAGCGTAAAGACAATTAATGGTATGTTACAATACATTAACACTACGCCAATGTATATAAGATCAAATGCCAAAAACGCCGGATTTCTGGAATATGCATATATTCCATTCGTCACAAGCTTCCTATCGGTTTCATCTCTTCCAACTCCGACTCTCCACGAATCCTTGATGGATACTAACGCGTAGAGGAAAATGATATCTCCTCCGATTATGAGATACACTCCCAATACTTTGCCCATGATGGGTAAATAAGAGCGTCCGACAATGATGCTTACAAGTTCTATAACCGGAAGTATGAAGGTAACAATTTTTAATGCCGTTTCAATCTTACTTCCTTTTTTCTTATCTGACTTTTTGCCTAACTTATATGTATCTATTCCCTTCTTTTTTTGAGAGAACAGTTTGAAAAAATATAATATATAGAATATCGCCATGCCGGCTAATGCAAGCGATCTGTATATCATTCCAATCTCCTTAATCCAGTCTTCTAATCTAGTCCTCAGTAAATAATTCCACTCTCTTAAACTGGCTTACCTTAACAAGGCCGTTGGTGCTCATCTTTAATTCAGGAATAACGGGAAGGCTAACGAATGCCATGTTCATAAATGGCTCAATCTTCTCACTTACTCCAAGTTTACTAGCCTCAACTCTAAGCTTTTTATTGTCCTCTGCAATCTTTTCTGCAGAGTCAGTACTCATAAGTCCAGCTACAGAAAGCTTAACCTTGGCAAGTACTTCGCCATCCTTAACAACTGCCAAGCCACCGCCAATCTTTTTTATATAATTTGCAGCTACCGCCATATCTTCATCATTGGTACCGATAACTATAAGGTTGTGTGAATCGTGTGATACGCTTCCTGCAAGAGCACCGCTTTTTAGTCCGATACCTTTAATGTATCCAACACCTTTATGTCCTGTGTTTTTATGGCGCTCAATAACAGCAATCTTTAAAATATCTTTTTCTATATCGATACCATTATTGTTGTCAAAGTTAAGATTTAAATTCAATTCGTTGGTAAGTATTTCTCCCGGAATTACCTCTATAACTCTAACCTTACCGTTCTTCTTTTCCACAAAGAAATCTTCTTTTTTGACATCCTTCATGTGGAATGAATTCATTACACTGCCGGTAATCATATCCTGTGCTTCAGGTATATCAAATTCGAGTGTCTTGCCATCCGATACTACTTTTTTACCAAGCGAATATACATCCTTAATCTTAACTTCATTAAGGTCATCAAGGATTAATATATCTGCATCAAAGCCCGGCGCAATCGCACCCGTGTATGCGAGATTATGACAAAGTGCCGAGTTAAGTGATGCCATCTTGATGGTTCTTATAGCATCTTTTCCGGCCTTAATAGCAAGTCTTACGATATTGTCGATATGACCTTCATCCAAGATATCTGCAGGGTTTCTGTCATCCGTTGCAAGAAGACATCTTGAATAGTAAGGAGCTTCAAAAAGAGGTAAAAGCTTTTCAAGATTCTTAGCTGCGGAGCCCTGGCGAATCATTATCCACTGGCCCTTGGCAATCTTTTCTTTTGCTTCCTTAAATTCTGAGCACTCATGATCTGTATGAATGCCTGCTGCCACATACTTATCAAGGTCCTTACCCTTAAGCATGGGAGCATGTCCGTCTATCTGATAGCCCTTATTTAGGCATGAATGAATCTTATCCATGGTAGGTGCATCGTTATAGATAACACCGGGATAATTCATCATCTCAGCAAGTCCTATTACACGCTTCTCATCATAGAGTTCTTCTATGTCTTCCGCATGAAGTACTGCACCTGCTTCATCAAAGCATGTTGCGGGTACACATGAAGGTATCATTACATATACATGAAGAGGGATGTTCTCACTCATCTCAAGCATGTACTTTATTCCGTCAACACCACATACATTGGCAATTTCATGAGGGTCAGTAACAACACTTGTTGTACCATGAGGAAGTACACTCTTGGCAAGTGAATGAGGTACCATCATAGTACTCTCGATATGTATATGTCCGTCAATGAATCCGGGGCATACGTATCTGCCCTTGACATCATCAACCTTATCGGCATCATTATCGGTATAATAATCGCCAACTCCGATTATCTTGGAGCCTTCGATTAGTATGTTGGTATCCTCGATTGACTCAGTAAATACATTGATTAATTTTGCATTTTTAATTAATGTCTTCATGTAATCCCCCAATTATTTACATGTTTTCAAGAAAACCTTTTAAGTCTTCTATCAAGGCTTCAACATCCATGTCATGCACATCACATGCTTCTTCAAGTGTCTCGTTTTGAGCCGAAGGACATGTGGGGCAATGCATACCCATCTGTGCCAAAATCTCTGCTGCCTCGGGCATATTGCGAAGTAACTCGCCTATCTTAGTATTCTCTGTGATTCTAAACATATATCTATGTGCTCTCCTAAATATTTTGATGAAAAACTTACTTACTACTACATTCGTAACATTAATTCCTGATCGATAATCTTTCCATCCTTAATGTACATTCTCGGCACTCTCTTACTAACCGCACATGTTAACTCATAAGGAATCGTACCTGCTATCTCTGCAAGTGTATCGATTGAATTGTTCTTACCGAATACTTCTATCTCACTTCCGACTTCGACATTGTTCATGCCTGTTATATCAATCATGCACATATCCATGCATATCTTGCCGCATACTTTTGCAGGACCATCCTTGGTCATAAGTGAGCACTTATTGGATAAACTTCTTAAGAATCCGTCAGCGTATCCGTAAGGAAGAACTCCGACTCTTGTTGTCTTATCAGTTACGAATATACCGCCGTAACTAATCGGCGTTCCTTCAGGATATATCTTAATCGTCGATACTGTTGTCTTTAGATTCATTACAGGCTTAAGTCCCATCTTTTTAGCAAACTCACCGTATCCGTATAAAAGAAGCCCGGGGCGAACCATATCAAGATATGTCTCGGGAAATCTTGCAACCGCACCTGTATTGGCACAGTGTTTTATTCTGAATCTTCTTCCAGATATGCGTTCCACTTCACTAATCACATCGGTAAAAAGCTTAAACTGCTTCTTGGTATATTCGTCGTTTTTTTCGCCATATTCGTCAGATACTGCGAAGTGGGTAAATATACCCTCTGCATCAAGTCCCTGCATATTGAGGGCCTCACAGATGCCTTTAACGCCATTGTCGAAGTAATCGCCTTCGCAGAGGTATCCAAGTCTCGACATACCTGTGTCTACTTTGATATGAATCTTGAGAGTCTTACCGATTCTAACCGACTCTTCAGAATACTCAACAGCTTTAGCCTTACAAGTAACAGCCTGGGTAATATCATATTCGATAAGTCTGGAGACCTGTTCCTTGGGTGTATGTCCTAAGATCAATATCGGCATCTTGATGCCATTGACTCTAAGTTCCATTGCTTCGTCTATGCTGCTTACTGCCAAGTAATCTGCACCCTCTTCTTCGAGAGTCTTGGCTACATTGATGGAGCCATGTCCGTACGCGTCAGCTTTTACAACACCTAAGAACTTAACATCTTTACCAATCTTTTCTTTAATTGTTCGATAATTGTAAATCAGAGCATCCAAGTCTATCTCAGACCATGTTCTTCTTAATGTTGATTCCATATCTGCCCTTCTAGCTCTAAAACGCTATCTATTTATATTTTTTAGTCTTGCCTGTAGATGCTTCATACACATCTATGGAGTAGTCATCATTTTCAACCAAATATCCGTAGTATGTAGTATCATCCTCACCCATGTCGGGATAAAGAATTAACTCTGTATTGGTATCACCTTTGCTTAAATATCCTTCGTACCATATGGTAGCATCAGCAGGATTGGCTGCATTAAATATTCTAAATTCTCTACCATCTAACATTAACGACCAACCGTCACTTGATACATAGTGACCAAACATTCTGGGTCTTGAAAGATACTCTTCGGATGTATTGATACCAGCGGTCATAACCTCTGCAGGATTTTCCATCTTAAAGAGCATAGCTCCTTCCCATATGGCATCTTCATCCCATAAGGTATCATCACGTGTAACTGTGAAACTATCTGTTCCATCTTCATACCAATTGAAACTAATCTTATACTGATAAGGATGTGAACCTTCTCCAAATTTCATCATACTCATCAAGATATCATAGCAGCCTTTATCCTTGTTTTCGGCTACTACATAAGTACCTCTGAAAAGAGACACTTCCTCGTCCATATTTTTTAAATACGATTGTACGAGACCATCTTCAGTAAATTCAAACGCCACACCTGCATCAATATCACCGAGAATCATCCAGCCACCTATTAATTCCTTGGGAGTATCAATAGTTGTTATTCCTGCATCTTTTGCAAGTTTTTCTGCCTTGTAAATATCTGACTTGTAATCAAAGTTACCAAGATAACCCATATCTCTATCGATTCTCTCGAGCTTGCAATTATCAAGTATGAAGAAATCCCTGTCAGGACAATCATCAAAAATAAGATTATCTCCATCTATCGTAATTGTAGTTTCTGTGGGGTAACCATTATTGAAATAGTGTCCCATGTTGGATTGTGAACTAAAAGAAACCGCATTAACCTTAATTGATGTTGCAACCTCTGAATCAAAACCGATGTCACCGGCAGGGAAAAACTCAACTCCAATGTATCCAAGTCCGGAATACATCGCATAGAGGTTATCACCTACAGCATATATCTCGACTTCATGAGCATCTGCCTCATCACCATTTTCACTTGTTGAATCATCGTAAGTAAGCTTATATACACCTTGAACTCTGGCAGCAAATGAAGCCTCGTTTTTTACTGAAAAATCATGAGTGTATTCTTTTTTAACATCAGTTTCATTTTCGCTGTTGTCATCCTCTCCATTCTCTCCATCATCTTCATTGCCCGTATTTCCAATGATGTTGGCTTGAGTATTGTCATTGCCTTTTCCTGTGATTTCATTAATCGAAGGAATACATGCAAATGTCGATGATAAAAACGAAATGGACATAAGCATGGCTACTGCCTTAATCACATTCTTTTTTGCAAACAGTTTTTTAATCATTATTCAATCCTCTCCAAAAATACTTAAGTCAAAAAGAGGGTAAGCGACACCTTAAATGTCGATTACCTCTCTCTCATTGATAGCTTTGTTAAGCATCTCTTCTATACAATCATCAAGATTGTGTTCATGCATCTCAATAACGCCGAGGATCGGCTTGGTTACCGGATGCTTGGCAACGAATATCGTACAGCAATCTTCATAAGGCAAGACGCTGGTTTCGTAAGTATCAATCTTCTCGGCTATATCGACAATATCCTGCTTATCAAATGCTATAAGCGGTCTGTATACCGGCAACTCGCATACTGCATTGGTGCACAAAAGTGACTGCATGGTCTGGCTTGCAACCTGTCCGATGCTCTCGCCTGTGATAAGACCGATGCACTTATTTTCCTTCGCAATATGCTCAGCAATTCTCATCATGTATCGACGCATGATAATCGTCAATTCATCGGGCGGACACTTTTGATATATCGCCATCTGAATATCGGTAAAGTTGATTACATGTAGTTTCATCTTACCTGTATACACGGAGATCTTTTTAGCAAGGTCAACAACCTTTTCCTTAGCTCTCTCGGATGTATAAGGAGGTGCATGGAAATATACAGCCTCTATCTTAACGCCTCTTTTAGCAATCATATATGCAGCTACGGGCGAATCAAGTCCGCCGGACAAAAGTGCCATGGCATTGCCTGCCGTGCCAACCGGCATACCGCCGGGTCCGGGTATCGACTTGGAATACACATATACTCTCTCTCTTATCTCGACCTTAATAAGTACATCAGGATTATGTACATCAACCTTTAATCCGGGATAAGCATCAAGAAGAACTTCACCAAGAAGACAATTCATCTCCTGTGAATCCACAGGATAATTTTTTCTTGCTCTCTTGCAAAGCATCTTGAATGTAAAATTGGTATCTTCGTAAGTATCCTTAATGTACTTAACGACCTGTTCTTTTAAGTCATCAAATCCATTATCTTCAAGAACAAGAGTTGGGCAGATAGCAGTAATACCGAATACCTTGGTAAGGGCACCAAGTAATTCATCTTCATCAAAATCCGTATCGCTCTCGACATATATTCTTGCGAGAAACTTATGTACTCTAAACTCGCCTTCCACTCTCTCAAGTGCCTCGGTAATACGCGCCACCAAAGCATCTTCAAAGATATATCTGTTTTTGCCTTTTAGAAAAATCTCGCCGTATTTTATCAAATACGTCTTGTTAGACTGATTACTCATCTGGGAGTGTATCCTTCCCGGTTACCCTTCAAAATCTATAAATGACTGCTTCACATCTGCATACTGAAGCTGACTGATAGGAATCTCAACTCCACCCTTGGTTAAGAATCTGTAACGAGCAATATCCTTAACCTCTGACATGTTGATGATGTAAGATCTGTGACATCTTACGAATCTGTCAGAAGGAAGCTTGTTCTCCATGTCGGAGAACTTGGCATGTACTGTGATACTCTCAGTCTTGGTAACCACATATGTATCTCTACCCATACTCTCAAGGTAAATAATATCGTCATAATTAACCTTGTAAAACTTATCAGCAACCTGGAATGAGAGATACTCTGTACGCTTCTTTCCTATGTTGCTGTATGCTTCGAGAAGTGCTTCTCTAAGCTTGTCAATCTGCACCGGCTTTTGAAGATATCTGAGTGCATTGACTCTGTATCCGTCAAGCGCATATTCTGCAGTTGATGAGATGAAAACGATGGGTAACTTATCACCAAGTCTTCTAATCTCTTCTGCTGCTTCAATACCATTCATTCCCACAGCAAGAATGTCTGATAAAAGAAGATCGAAATCCGAATTGTCATCGAGAACACCCTTCATCATCGTGTACATATCTTCGAATGTAGTAATCTGATATTCGATGTGTTCTTCTTCCAAAACCTGCTCTGTAAGAGCCCTGTTGATCATTAATGACGTCATCTCGTCATCACATATTGCAATCTTAAACATAAATCCCCCTGGTAAGTCATTTATTGCATCCCTATATTATACTAAATTATAGGCATTTTGGCAATCAATTGCCCTCCAACTTGGCTGCTGTCATATTGTCGATTATCGCCCTCGTGATACAGCTTATAAGCTCCTTATATTCATCTGAGAAACTGTCATGATTCTTCTTGATGTATTCTATATCTTTTTGCTTGCCGGCAGTCTCCAGTTTAAAAGCCTTGTCGGCCAATACATCGGCACCTATGTTTCTGCATGCACCCTTGATGGAGTGAGCCATAACCTCATAATTCTCCCAATCCTGAGCCTCATAATAGGTATCAAGTCCCGAAGAGAGATTGGATGACGAGAATGTCTGTAATATACGAATATACACTCCTCTGCTTCCACCGCAGTTTCTGATACCGTTTTCAACATTAACACCCTTAACTGCACCGATAAGATCTTCTTCCATCTCATCTTTCGTACGTTCTTTTGCGGACTGAACAGGCTTCATCTCTTCGCCGTCCACAACACGAATCTGCTTTTCAAGAGGCAGCCATTTTTTCAAGATGTCATTCAACTGATTAACATGAATGGGCTTTGAGAGATAATCATTCATACCGGCCTCTTTAAACTGTCTCTCAACACCCTTAATAGCATTAGCAGTTAATGCAACGATAGGAATCTCTTTTGCGTATTGCGAATCAAGAGCACGAATCTTTTCTGTTGCCTCAACACCATCCATAAAAGGCATCATGTGATCCATGAAGATGATATCGTATGTGATTAAGTGTTCTTCTATTCTGTTGACAGCTTCTGCACCATTATCAATCGTTGTAGCTTCAAAGCCGAATCTTTTCATAATCTCAAAAGCAACCTGAAGGTTAACTTTGTTATCATCGACGATCATTACTCTGGCATTAGGAGCCTTGAATGATATCTTGAATTCGTCGTTTTGTCTGACGATAAGATTGTGATCGTTAACGTAGTTGGAAGGTCTGTTATCCTTAACCTTTTGAGGAAGTGAAAAACTGAATGTTGAACCGTAGTCAGGAACACTGGTTGCCCAGATTCCACCACCCATCAATTCGAGGAGGTTTTTGGAAATTGCAAGACCAAGTCCGGTACCTTCAACGTTTCTATTCTTTCTTGTATCTATCTGGCCAAACGCTTTGAAAAGTTTGCCCATGTTTTCATCAGAGATACCGATACCTGTATCCTTGACTTCTACTTCCATAACACCGGTACCAACGCCCTGTTGAATCCATCTGATCTTAAGAGTAATGCTACCCTTATATGTGAAGTTAACCGCATTGTTTAAGAGGTTAATAAGAATCTGTCTTATACGAAGTTCATCACCGATTAAAACTCTCGGTACGTTAGGACTGATGTCCGTAACAAGCTTAACTGACTTATCTCTTAATCTGAATTCGATAATACTTAATACATCATGTATAAGTGAATTGAAATGATATTCATCCTCGTTAATCTCCATCTTACCGGAATCAATCTTGGAGAAGTCGAGGATCTCGTTAATGATTGATAAAAGTCCTTCGGAAGACTTTTGTATTGTCTCTACATATTCGTTTTCAGTCTCACCCAGATCTTCCTCGGATAAAAGCTGTGCCATACCGCAGATGGCATTCATAGGAGTTCTGATTTCATGGGACATATTTGCAAGGAAGTTACTCTTAGCTTCAAGAGCGTTTTGCGCTTCTTCATTTTTCTCTTCCATTCTCTCCTTGTAATTCTTGATACCGTTAGTCATGAAGACTAGCGTTACCATACCGAATGCATAGAGAATCATGTAGATATAGTAAAGCTGCGAAGGACATACCTTGTCGATTGTTTCCATCTGGAAAATTGCCATTACAGTTATGATGACTGATGACACGATGGAATATTCAAGCATGAGTTTTCTGTTGGAGTGAAGTGCTATCATCAACGCTCCCGCAAAATAAACCATGATTAACATACCAAGTGTTTCAAGCTTGTAAGAAATCATGTAGCTCACAATGAGCATTGATATATAAAAGCCTCTGACAATGACGCTTTCTTTTTTAGCTGTTCTGGAAAGAAGAATGGTAAGAAGAATGGGTATGAAACCAAGCGCAGACCAAAGTGTCTCTTCAAGCGAGAAATGACCATACGCATATATAACGTGCAAGATGGTCACGCAGAAATACTCAATTAAACTTAATACAATCGTTGTAGAAAAAGGTAGCATATAATGTCCTCATCGTCTGACATATTTTCTAAGGTTACTAACTATATCCGAAAAGCAATCGGCTGCATAATCTATCTCTTCTTTTGTAGTCATCACGGACATTGAAAAACGTATCGTGGAATCAAGATATTCATTCTCAACTCCTATGGACTTAAGAGTCTTGGAAACGGATGGTCTGTTGGATGCACATGCAGAACCTGATGACACATACACGCCCTTATCTTCCAACGCATGTAAAAGCACTTCCGCTCTGACATTTTTTACTGATGCACTAACTATATGAGGCGCACTTCCTTGAGGCGCGGCACCATTAATAAACACGTCTTCATTTTCCAAAAGTCTGTTAATTAAGTGTTCTCTAAGTTCATACATACGCTTGGTATCTTCATCAAATGATGCAAATACTTTTTTTATCGCTGCGCCCATGCCTGTGATACCACATACATTTTCAGTACCGCTACGAAGGCCGCGCTGTTGTCCGCCACCGAATATAATGGGCTTAATCTTAACCTTTTTATTTACATATAAAAATCCCGTACCCTTAGGTCCGTGAATCTTATGAGAACTTACACTCATTAAATCAATGCCCATATTCTTGGGTATGAGCTTAATCTTGCCGTATGCTTGAACGGCATCCACATGGAATAAAGTTGAAGGATTCTTAGCCTTGATAATCTTGGATATTGCTTCTATGGGTTCAATAACACCTATCTCGTTATTAACTCCCATAATAGAAACAAGAATTGTATCCTCTCTAATGGATTCTTCCAATACCTTAAGATCTACAACACCTGTATTGTCTGTAGGAAGATATGTAATCTCATATCCTTCTTCCTCAAGAAACGCGCATGTCTCAAGGATTGCTTCATGCTCTATGCCGGACGTTATGATATGCTTTCCGCTTCTCTTGTATGCTCTTGCAACACCGATAAGAGCCATGTTGTCGGACTCTGTTCCACCCGATGTGAAAACAATTTCTTTTTCATCACACTTAAGAGTTGATGCGATAATACTAAGAGTTTCCTTAATGAGTTTCTCTGCCCTAACACCCTGCATATGAAGACTCGAAGGATTACCGTATGTATTTTTCATCTCTTCATTCACTGCAGCGATTGCTTCATCAAAGCAACGAGTAGTGGCTGAATTATCCAAGTAACATTCCATATATATTATTAAAACCTTTAAACTTGATATATTAAATATCAAAGAGTTTTCTTTCTGTTATGGTTTATATTTCTATACTTTAATCACAGTATTTCTAAACAGTATGTTAGCCATGCCATAACTGTCATACCTGCTGTCTCAGTACGAAGTATTCTCTTACCAAGAGATATGGGTGTGAATCCCGCCTCTCTTGCAATAGCTACTTCCTCTTCTTCAAATCCACCTTCGGGTCCTATAAGGACAGCAACGGATTGTCCGGGCTTAATATTCTCAAATATCTTTTTGGTGGATTCAACATCCTCTGATAACTCGTAAGGGATAATCTTAATATCTGCCTTGGCGGCATCTTTTAGAGCATCCTTATATGAAAGCACCTGTCCAATAATAGGGACATATGCTCTCTTACTCTGCTTGCCTGCAGCTTCTGCTATGCCCTGCCATCTAGATACTTTTCCGGATGCTTTTTTATCATCAAGTTTTACAACACATCTTTTTGATGCGACAGGAACTATCTCGGATACGCCGAGTTCTACGCACTTTTGAATGATAAGTTCCATCTTGTCTGCCTTGGGAAGGCACTGATAAAGAGTTACTTTTGCGGGAAGTTCAACATTGGCTTCCTTAACAAACATAAGCTTACAATAGACCTTATCATCTTCGAATCTGTCTATCATGCAACGATATTCATTTTCATCTTCACCGTTGCCAACAGATATCTCTTCGCCTTCTTTCATACGAAGGACATTCTTTATATGATTGTAATCAGGTCCGTCGATAATGACGGTATTGTCGAATATATTCGATCTGTCTACAAAAAAATGATACATTTTAAACCTTTATCATTATGAATTACTTATGTTTATGCAGGCTTACGTGCAGTAATGGATACCCACTCACCCTGTCTTGTCACTTCCAATACTTCCATGCCTTCTCGTTTCATAACATCAAGCATGAACTCTTCTTTTTCATCAATGATTCCGGATGTAATATAGATTCCTCCAGGCTTTAGCTGATTCTTGATTACGGGTGTTAAGATATCAAGCACGTTGTGCAAAATATTGGCTGCGACAATATCATATTTCTCATATCCGGCCCAGTCCTGTACGGACTTGTCATCAATAATATTTCCGATGATAATCTCAAAATCATCTTTTGATATACCGTTGTTTTCAAGATTTTCATTTGATGCATCAATTGCGCAGGGATCGAGATCCGTTCCCTTGGCATGTTTTGCACCATACATCAATGCAACGATTCCGAGTATGCCGCTTCCGCATCCCACATCGAGTATCTCAGTATCGGGAGTTACATATTTTTTAATCTGTCTGATGCACAACTGAGTTGTCTCGTGTGCTCCTGTACCGAATGCAGTACCGGGATCGATATGAAGAATCTTACCTTTATGATCAGGATTCTCAATCTCTTCCCAAGAGGGAATAACAAGTAAATCATCGATATAAAACTGATGGAAATATTTCTTCCAGTTATTAATCCAATCGATATCCTCAGTCTGTGATAACATCACTGTTCCTTCACCTATATCAGTGAATTCTGCGATTGCTTTTAATTCTTCTTTTACGTTGGCAACTATTTCGTTGATGTCTGTATTCTCATCTTCTTCAACAAAAAAGTTAAGATATGCGATACCGTCATCTTCCTCTGTGATGGGAGGAATATCTACGAACATCTGCTCCTTCTCAAGAGGTGTGAGGGGAATCTTATCTTCGATCTGAGCGCCCTCCAATCCGATGTCTTCCATGTAGCAGATAATTATATCTTCCGCTTCCGTAATTGTTTTGATTGTAATCTTATTCCACTTCATAATTCACTACCTATATATTTTTTCTATTTCAATCGAACTGTGGTTGTAATAAATTTTTAACCTGACTTGGGGATGTGGATGTACTGTTCCCGAAGCGGCCTTTGGCGAAAGTCGGCACTTAGCGAGAAGTACGTTTTACGTGCTTCGAGCTTAGTGTCCGCTACATGAGCCAACGAGTGAGAACGTGCCGCAGAGGAAACTGTACATTCGCAGCCCCTTCACAATTCACCTTTTTTGTTCTCAATCTCTATCTGCTAAATCTATCTTAAGTGTCTCAAGATACGGCACCAACACACTGTCCTCTCTCGGAATGATGTAAGCGGGATTTAATTCATCATGTCTGAAACTCTTTCTTCCACCGCTTTGAGCCCTCTCCCAGAATAACTTAAGGTATTCAAAAGGCAGATAATAGTATTCATCAAGTTCAGTGTAATAGATTAAGAAAAATGCTATGCCGCCCTGCGCTTCGAACTCTTCCATGAACTTGTACTGATGCTCGTGAATGTTTTGCAAAGAGAATGTTGAGTTCTTACTTTCCTTGGCATCAAAGCACACAGGAATACCCTGAACCGCTCCTATATAATCGACAGTACTCTTTTGATCAAAATACGCCAAAGTGATATGTCTTGTACTCTGATCCATCTCTATCGGAGTAATGGGTGTCGGAATCTTTTGTATAAGAGCAAGTCCTTCTTCCCTGTATTTTTCATTGGTTCTGTTGATTAGTTCCTCAAGTGCAGAGCCCCTGAGTCCTCGTGATTTCCAGGTTGCCATTTGGACTATTCCATTCCAAGATATTTCTTAAGCTTTTCTGCATTCTCATGGCCATCTTTGTAGCCAAGCCAGTAAAGATGTGCAAGCTTATCTACATTGCCTTCGAATCTTTTTACATTAACCTTCTCGCTTGGAGCAATGATAAATACATTGCCTTTTTCCTCTTCGCGATAAAGATGCTTCATAAGATCGTTCCACTTCTTAGGGGCTGTCTCTATGCTTCTGATAAAGTTAGGATATTTTCTATACATCGCTCTTGCAAGACGACTCTTCTTTTCTTTTCTCCAATATCCTCTTTCTCTTGTCTTAACTACAACTATCTTGTCGTAGCCATTTTCTTTTGCCCAATAGTAAGGAACCTTGGTAGAACAACCACCATCAAGATAAGGTACACCATCGATAACGATGGGTCTTGATACGTAAGGCACGCTTGCTGAAGCACATACTGCTGCAGAGAGGTTGCACTTACCTTTTTCAAAATATCTTGTACGGCCTGAGTACATGTCTGTAGCACCTACAACAAGTCGTCTGTTGGTCTCTTTTAATTTCTTTTTATCCAGAGTCTCCTTTTCCATGATATCTTTGTATAGATATCTGAAGCCTGTAATACCATGCTCATTTTTGAATGCTTTTCTACCGCAATAATTGGGATCGTGACGATACAATAAGTCGATACGAACACCCCATCCAATCTGTCCCGTAGTATATCCTAATCCGCAGAGTCCGCCTGCTGATATACCTACAGTTGCACTTAAGTTAATATCTCTCTCCATAAGCGCATCAAGAACGCCTACAGTATATACTCCTCTCCAGCCGCCACCTTCCAATACCATGCAGCCTTCTGTGATATTATCGCTTGCTCTTCCTGTTGGAAGATTCTTAATTCCTTTATATTCTTTTCGAGACATAATTCCACCTCTTTTTCTATCAGCACATACATAGTTATTATACTACATTTCACGCATTATTAACATCTTCACAGTGATATTTTTAAGTATTCATGTAGTTTCTCATTGGATATAAAAAAGTGCAATGAACATTTGTATGTTCACTGCACTTATAATTTTGTTTAAAATATTTAATCTAACGTTTTAATAACTAATTATATCATCAGTATATTTTATTCTTCGGTAGATGAAGGTGCTTCTGCTTTCTCTGTTGCTGTAGCAAGGCCCTTGCCTTCTATCTCTGTTGTAGCCCAATTACCGAATCCAAATTCAGGCTCTTTCTTCATGTTGATAAGAAGAACGATAGCGTATACCCAAGGAATAAAGAGTGAAATAATTGATACTATTAATGCATTCTCATGGTCCATGCTGATTGTTCTCAACATATCATACATTTTTCTCCAGTTAAACGCTGCAAGGAAAACAGCAAGCGCAATATCGAGAATCTGACCGATTGCAGGGATAACATTGAGTCCGGCAATAATACCACTTCCAAAGTTAGCAAGACATAACACCAAAATACCCATCATCTTTCTGTCAGCAGTATCTATAAAGAATACCTTGTATCTTCTCTTGGGAAGAGTATATTCCAAAAATGTCTGAGCCAAAGGAATAAATGCTAACCAGGGATATGGATGTCCTGCATTCTTTGCAATATTATAAAGTGAAATCGCAGGAATCAAGTATGCGGGTACGATAACGAATAAAAATACTATTGCCAAAACTATAAATACAATAACCATATGCGCTAAAAGAAACGCTACTGCTGCTGCCATTATTTTCCTCCTATAAAACTAGCCTTTATTTGAATAAACCTTTTTTCTTCTTTTCCTTAGGAATGCCGTCCTTTGCTGCATTCTTGGTAGCGTTAAGATAATCGCCACTTAATGCATCGAATTGACGAAGCGCTTCCTTGGCTTCTGAAGATAATCTCTCAGGTACCTTAACTACTAACTTAACGTAGTGATCACCTCTAGCATCCTTGTTCTTGACGTTGGGAACGCCCTTACCCTTGAGTCTAAGTGTAGTATCTGTAGGTGTACCTGCCTTAATATCATATACTACCTTACCATCCACTGTATCGATGAATATCTCACCACCAAGTGTAGCTACTGAGAAAGGAAGTGATACTGTAGAGTAAATGTTCATGCCGTCTCTTTTGAATGTTGAGTGGCTTCCTACTACTGCACCAACAAGGATATCACCTCTGGGTCCGCCATTGCTGCCGGGTTCACCCTTACCGGGGATTCTGCATGCCAACTGACCATCATCAATACCTGCAGGGAACTTAACTGCATACTTCTTCTTAATGGTAGTGTATCCTGTTCCTCTACAATCGGTACACTTCTCTTTTATAATCTTACCTGTACCGCCACAATCACGACATGTCTGTACCTGCTGAACCTGTCCAAAGAATGAATTGGTTGTAACAACTACCTGTCCCTTACCTCTACAGGTTGTACATGTCTCAGGTGATGTACCGGGCTTAGCGCCAGTACCCTTACAGGTCTTACATTCTTCTTTAACGTTAACTTCTATTTCTTTCTCACATCCGAAGATTGCTTCTTCAAAAGTGATACGAACTCTCTGTACTATATCTGAGCCTTTTCTGGGACCGTTTCTTGATGCACGTCTGCCGCCACCAAAGAAATCGCCGAATCCAAACAAGTCACTGAAGATATCACTAAAGTCAGCGCTGTTAAAATCGAATCCGCCTGCTCCGCCGCCAGCTGCACCGTCAAATGCTGCATGTCCGTACTGGTCATACTGACGTCTCTTATCGGGATCACTCAGTACTCCGTATGCTTCTGTAGCCTCTTTGAACTTGGCTTCTGCTTCCGGATTATCGGGATTCATATCGGGATGATATTTTTTTGCAGCAGCTCTGTATGCCTTTTTTATAGTGGCTTCATCTGCATTTTTATCTACTCCGAGGACCTCGTAGTAGTCTCTCTTATCTGCCATAATTTCCTCCAAGGGATTATATATCGAAATATGTGTCGGGACATTACGCCCCGACACAATCACTTATGATTCTATGTTGAATCTTTTAATTAATTATACTTCGCGGAAATCACCGAAGTCGCCTGCTTCTGAACCATCTGTAGGACCATTGTCAGCTGCACCCTGTGTGAACTGGCTCATGTCAGGACCTGCACCCTGTGCACCTGCTGCGCCCTGCATTGACTCATACATCTTAGAGAAGAGACCCTGTGCCTTTTCCATCATCTTCTCCTGAGCTGCCTTAAGTTCGCCAACTTCGTCTTCGCTCATCTCTTTATCTTTTGTTCTCTCAAGGATAGCCTTAACGTTCTCGATTTCAGCCTGAAGATCAGTCTTTTCTGAATCAGAAATCTTGTCACCTACTTCGTTAAGAGCCTTCTCTGTCTGGAATACCATAGAGTCAGCATCGTTACGAGCATCGATAGCTTCCTTTCTCTTCTTATCCTGAGCTTCATACTCAGCAGCTTCTTTTACAGCCTTCTCGATATCATCATCTGACATGTTGGAACCTGCAGTAATTGTGATGTGCTGTTCCTTACCTGTACCAAGATCCTTAGCGGATACGTTAACGATACCGTTAGCATCAATATCAAATGTAACTTCGATCTGAGGAACACCTCTTCTTGCAGGAGGAATACCATCAAGTCTGAACTGTCCGAGTGACTTGTTGTCCCTAGCGAACTGTCTTTCACCCTGTACTACATTGATATCAACGGCTGTCTGGTTATCAGCTGCTGTTGAGAATACCTGACTCTTCTTAACAGGAATTGTTGTATTTCTTTCAATAAGTTTTGTAGCGATACCACCCATTGTCTCGATAGCGAGTGACAAAGGAGTAACATCCAAAAGAAGGATTTCGCCGGCACCTGCATCACCTGCAAGCTTACCACCCTGGATAGAAGCACCGAGTGCAACACATTCATCGGGGTTAAGTGACTTGCTGGGCTCATGTCCTGTAAGTGCTTTTACCTTATCCTGAACTGCAGGGATACGTGTTGAACCACCAACAAGAAGTACCTTGCTAAGTTCTGCTGCTGTGATACCTGCATCAGAAAGCGCTCTCTGTACAGGGCCTGCTGTACGCTCTACAAGTTCATGTGTAAGTTCATCGAACTTAGCTCTTGTAAGTGACATCTCGAAGTGCTTAGGTCCTTCTGCTGTAGCTGTAAGGTAAGGAAGGTTGATATCAGTTGTTGTAGCTGAAGAAAGTTCCTTCTTAGCCTTCTCGCTGGCTTCCTTGATACGCTGGAGAGCCATTGTATCCTTAGAAAGATCTATGCCTTCTTTCTTCTTGAATTCATCAAGAATGTAATCTGTAATCTTCTGGTCGAAGTCATCACCACCAAGTCTGTTATCACCTGCTGTTGCTCTAACTTCGATGATACCGTCACCGATTTCGATGATTGATACATCGAATGTACCACCACCTAAGTCGTATACCATGATAACCTGCTCTTTTTCGTTATCAAGACCATATGCCAAAGCTGCTGCTGTAGGCTCGTTGATAATTCTCTTAACATCAAGACCTGCAATCTTACCTGCATCCTTGGTAGCCTGACGCTGAGCATCGTTGAAGTAAGCGGGAACTGTGATAACTGCTTCAGTAACCTTCTCACCAAGATATCCTTCTGCATCAGCTTTTAACTTCTGAAGAATCATAGCGGAAATCTGCTGAGGTGAATATTTCTTACCATCAATTGTTCTGCCTCTGTCAGTACCCATATCTCTCTTGATTGAAGAGATGGTCTTTTCTGCGTTAGTAACTGCCTGACGCTTAGCTGCGTCACCGACAAGTCTCTCACCTGTCTTTGTAAAAGCTACAACTGAAGGTGTTGTTCTTGCGCCTTCTGTATTAGCGATAACGGTGGGCTGACCACCTTCCATAACAGCTACACAGCTGTTAGTTGTTCCTAAATCGATACCAATTATTTTTCCCATGATTTTATCCTCCTGGATTGTTCTCTGATTGTTCTCTGATTGTTCTCTGTTGTTGTGTGGATAGTTGATTATATTTTTTATTACTAAGGTACTACTGCAACCATGCTGTGTCTTAGTACCGTATCTCTATACATATATCCTTTTTGAAGTTCCTTGGATACAAAACCTGATTCGTATTCATCGCTTGCTTCCTGCATAATAGCATTGTGGAAGTCAGGATTGAATTCGCATCCAACTGCTTCGATAGGCTTAACCTCAAGTTTTTCAAGCTCTGTCATAAGCTGCTTGTAGATCATCTTCATACCTGCTGCGTGAGGGTCATCCTCATCTTCAGGTTTGATGTTTGCAACACCTCTTTCGAAGTTATCTACTATCGGAAGAATCTTTTCTAAGACACTCTTAGCTCCGGTTTCAAACATCTGCTCTTTTTCTTTATCAGTTCTTTTTCTGAAGTTCTCAAATTCAGCAAGCTGTCTCTTAACTCTGTCTTCAAGTTCTTCGATTTTTTCCTGCTCTTTTGTCTTCTTTGTTTCGCCGGTTTCCTCTGAAGTATCTTTGTTTTCTTCTGCTTCAGCATTCTCGTTTGTATCTGCTTTAGCTTCTTCTTTTACTTCTTCTTTTTCTTCAGCAGCAACTTCTTCATTTAATTTTTCTTTTACTGCCTCTTCATTAATATTTTTATTTTCGGGCTTGGACTTGGCATTTTTCTTTTTGTTTGCCACTTCTATCTCCTCCTCAATTCGTTATCGCTAACGATTATTTTTTATCATCTTTTTTATACATCGTATCAAGCTGTGACTTAATCGTCTTGATGGTTCCGACTACCTTGTCGTAATCCATTCTCTTAGGTCCGATGATACCTATCATACCGCGCATGCCATCGCCGAATTCATAATTGGCTGTGACAATACTGCAATCCTTCATGGTCTGAATCGGAGATTCCTCACCGATGTATACCTTAATCTCATTCTTGTTATCACTCTCATCTTCATCTATAAGTTGTGTAAGAAGATGCTTTTCTTCGAATGCGTTAATTAAATCGCTGGCCTTCTGGTTGTCTGATAACTCAGGATACTTGAAGATGTTGTTGGCACCTGATGTATATATCTCAAGATCATCTTCTTTGATGGTCTCTGCAACAGCATCCATCACATCTTCAATTATCGAACCGTATATACCGGCCTGCTGCTTAAGTGATGTAATTAATCCTAAGTTGATGTTTTCAACCGAGAGTCCGTTAAGATGTGTATTAAGAAGAATGTTGAGTTTGAGCATTGTCTCATCATCAAGTTTTTCTTCTACATCTATAACAGTATTCTTGATTACATTGCCTTCGATAACTATTACCGCAAGTATATGTGCATCATCTATTCTGGATAGCTGTAAGAACTTAATGGCGTTATTCGAACTTCTGGGAGCTGTAACCATAGTCGCATAGTTGGTGTTGATTGCCATTAACTTAGCGGCCTGCTTGAGCATATGGTCAAGCTTCTCTTCCTTTTCAAGCAATACATCCTTGAGCTGTTCGACTTCCTTCTCATGCTCTTGCATCATCGTATCTACATAGAAACGATAGCCCTTGTCGGAGGGAATTCTACCTGCTGAGGTATGGGGCTGAACTATGAATCCAAGTTCTTCGAGATCTGCCATCTCATTTCTTATAGTAGCGGATGAGAGATTAAGATCTGTGTACTTGGATATTGTTCTTGAACCAACCGGTTCACCCGTCTCAAGATAATTCTTGATAATTGCCTGAAGTATTACGGTTTTTCTTTCATCAAGTTCCATATAATCAACCTTTTTTATAATCGTTAGCACTCATTTGTGTCGAGTGCTAATATCCACATCTCATACTATACAACCGAGTATCACTCCTGTCAACACTTTTTTCCTAAATAATTCTTTATATATAAAAATCGAGTAGGGAGAATTCCATTCTGCCCTACTCGTAGCGCTGCCCGCATACTGCAAAGCAGCAAATTTCCATATGCGCTCGTGTGCAAAAAGAGACCCGATTGCTCGAGTCTCTTCTATATATTCAAGTAATATTCTAATTAGATGCCAAAGCTTCCTTCAACGTTACCGTTGATTACATAGTAAGCTGTGCTCTCCTGAGGCTTAACATAGATCTCAGCGCTCTTGAAATCAGCTGCCTTCTTACCAAGGTCGTATACCCATACATCCTTAGCGATCTTTAAAAGATCATCATAGCTGTATGACTTGTCATCGAACTGAACATAGATATTAACCTTAGTCTCGATCTTCTTAGCTACTGCTGCAACCTTCTTAGCAACTGTTGTTGCCTTCTTAACTGCTGCTTTCTTTACAGCTGTTGCCTTCTTAGCAACTGTTGTCTTCTTAGCAGGAGCTGCCTTCTTAGCGGGAGCTGCCTTCTTAGCAGGTGCTGCCTTCTTTGCAGGTGCTGCTGCCTTAGCGGGAGCTGCCTTCTTAGCAGGTGCTGCCTTCTTTGCAGGAGCTGCCTTCTTTGCAGGTGCTGCTGCCTTAGGTGCCTCTGCCTTCTTAGCGGGAGCTGCTGCCTTAGGTGCTTCAGCCTTCTTTGCGGGAGCTGCCTTCTTAGCTGCTGCTTTCTTAGGAGCTGCCTTCTTAGCGGGAGCTGCCTTCTTTGCAGGTGCTGCTGCCTTTGCGGGAGCTGCTGCCTTAGGTGCTTCTACCTTCTTCTCCTCAACCTTAGCTACAACAGGTGCTGCTGCCTTAGCTGCCTCAGCCTTCTGTTCTTCAACCTTAGCTGCAACTGCCTTAGCGATGGGCTTAACAGTTACAGTAGTTGTAATCTTCTTCTCTTCTGCCATAACAAATTCTCCTTCCACACCACATAATGGTGTATTTACTTTGGTAAACTATTAAAATTTTACATAGAAAAACTAACTCATATAAAGGAATATTAACTTATAGTAACTTTTTTGTCAAATATTCGGTTGTAATTTCTGTCATTTGGATACTTTTAGAGAAAATTATATACTTGCCTTGTGCACTATCTACAAAGCCTATTCTCTGCCATATTCATTCTTAACAAATTCTCTTAAAGCAACGAGCGATCTTTCTACTTTTTCAGTCTCAATACAGTAAGACATTCTAAAGTATCCGGGGCATCCGAACGAATCTGAAGGAACAAGAATCAGATTGTACTTTTTAGCCTTCTCACAGAATGCTTTTGCATCCTCTTCGAGAGCCTTGGGGAAGATATAAAATGTTCCTGAAGGCTTAACAACTTCGAAGCCGAGTCTTACAAGTTCATTGTAGATAAGATTCATGTTCTTTTCATATACAGATAAATCGGATGTAAGATCCAAGCACTCTGCAACCGCAAGCTGAATAATTGAAGGAGGGCAGTTATGTCCTGTACCTCTTGATATCTGTGTGCACATACCAACAATGTATTCAGCATCTGTACACTTGGGGTTAACTGCTACATATCCGATACGTTCACCGGGTAATGAGAGTGACTTGGAATATGAATAGCAACTTAATGTATTGTCATAGAACTTGGATACATAAGGTGCATCTGCTCCGTCAAATACTATCTCTCTATAAGGTTCGTCGGAGATGATGAAAATATCATGTCCGTATTCTTCCTGCTTCTTATATAAAATATCAGCAAGCTTCTTAAGTGTAGTTGATGAACAAGCAGCGCCTGAAGGGTTATTGGGTGTATTGATTAATACAGCCTGAACATCACATGTAAGCATCTCTTCAAATGCATCAAAGTTAATCTGGAAGTTCTCGAGATTGGGAGGAACTACCTTAAGTACTGCTCCTGTATCATTGATGTAATGCATATACTCAGGGAAGAAAGGTGCAAATGTTAATACCTTGTCTCCGTGGTTGGTTACGCATCTAACAGCATGAGCTACTGCACCTGCAGCACCTGTAGCCATGAAGATATGCTCCATAGTATAATTCATGCCGAATCTCTTATTAAGTGATTCTGCTATAGCTGCTCTTACTGAAGGGATTCCCGGTGAAGGGCTGTAGCCATGAAGTTTAACAGGGTCTGACTCCTGAAGAAGTCTGATCATTGTTTCAGTGAATTCCTTGGGAGCAGGAACTGAAGGATTACCAAGGCTGTAATCAAATACATTCTCGTAACCTATTTCTTTTCCTTTCTCGGTAGCATAAGTAAACATCTCTCTTATTACCGATTTTGCATTAAGCATCTCCTTGTAGTCCTGACGTATCATTTTTGCCTCCTTAATATATGAGATTCTACGAATCCCATTTAACATATGTTACAAATCTGTAGCCGTATTTTGCATAGAATTTATCCGCCTCATCAACACTAACTTTCATGAGGTTACCTGTCTGAGGGTTAAACCATACATATACGGAATCGCTGTAGCCGACGATAAGTACTGTATTGCTGTCAGCCATTGCTATAACCGGAATATCCTTATTAAGATAATACTTTATCGTATCATCATCGCAGTTTTTGATTTCAAATGCACGCGACGAAGGGATATTCTTATTAAGTATATCTTCTGACTTTTCTCCTCTTAAAAGACTATCCTTAATATTGAGAGGATAACCTTCGTATTCGAGAATCGTCTCTATACATTCTTCCAATGATGAATTCTCATCATCTGCTGTATTGCCACCGTCAATCTTCATTATCTGATTAACGTTTCTATAGCTTTCTTTTTTCCAGATGTAATGACCAAGTGAATCGACTACGCATCCGTTAGCATCTTTTGCAATCTTAATTGCATCCGTAGCTTCAGTAAACTTACCTAAGCATTTCTTTCCTTTGAAAGCATAGAATGATGTATCTTCGTCTGATTTACTATCTACCACTATATCCCTGCTTCCTTCGAAAAGCTCAGTCTTGGGATTTTGGAACTTGGTTTTTTTATTGTCCATCTCATTTTTAAGAGCTATCTGGACAATCTTTTTCATGTTCTCTGTAGCGACGATTTCAACATTGTTCTTTGTCGTCTTTTCCATCGAGTTATTAACTATACTGTCAGGAGCCGCAGAGATGAATTCTCCATCTTCATTACGTTCAATACGGGTTAAGGTTATCAGATTATCATTAATCTTACAACTTAAAATATATATTCCGTCTTTTTGATAGTTCTTAATAATCTCATTCTTGTTGTTGATGATGTTGACTTCATACATGGGATATACTTTATCACCGAATTCGTCCTTATATACGTCTTCCTCAAGTACTCTGCCGTATATCAGATCTTCACCCATGAAGCCAAGTGCTTTTAATGAATTATTACCGAATGTCTCAAGCGAATATTCGTATCCATCCTTAAGCCTCATAAATGTAATCTTACCATTACCGTTATTGCTGTCATTTTTCTGCCATGCTATATTGGATTTGCTGGGCGATACATAAAGCATATCGTTTTTAAGATTATCTACTACAACCTGAGTCTCATAAGAATCAACGAATCCTTTATATAACTTATTATCAAGATAGAAATAAAAGTTATTAACCGAATCATAGAAAGCAAGTTTTTCTGCATCATGCCTCATGATTTCATAAGGCTTGTCGGAATCAATGAATACTATTTCAGTTACAACGTTTCTTGCAGCATCGTATTGCAGGATATTAATACCGCATTCGCCTTCATGGTCCCCTCTGTTAAAATATCCGTACACGCAGAATAATACATTATCGGAATCATCCACGTTAAGAATCTTAATATCATGTGAAGGGTTAAGACATCTCGCATCGAAATTATCTGTATTATAAAAAGAATACGCTGTCTGGAATCTGTTGTTTTTTGAATTAACTATAAAGAGCGAATTGTTATTTACAAAAGCATATGTATTGCCATCTTCACTCTCCATTGATTCAAAATCATCCTTGGTAATACCAAGCATCAATTTATCATTATATACAACACCGTCATCAGCAAATATAATCGTATCCATATATCTGTCAAAGTCTAGAAGATACATTCTCTCCTTACCCTTGATGAAACGATAGTATTCTGTGACTACATAATTCTTACTTCTATTCTCTGCATCAGATGCTGTAGTAACCATGTACTCCAGTTTCATTGATGCATTCTTGGAATCTATTTCTTCGACAGTACATACGGGCTCTGTCTTTTTTGATACACTAAGTTTTCCCCATGTTAACTGATCCATGGAACTATGAATATTAACATGTTCAAAATTGGTATTGTCACCGGAAGAGTTACTCTCCATGTAAACGGTAAGTTCCTGATCCGCTAAATCCTTATCAAAAGTACATTCATTAAAATGATATACGAATTCAAGTTTCTCACTGAAATTTAGTTCATCATCCTGGATAACTCTTGCATAATAATATGCATGCTTTTCCGAAGCAAGAGTTACATCTATCATTAATGAATACTCTGTCTTATCATTAATAAGGTCTCTGAAAGAAAAAGCAAGATCGACATATTCTCCAGTCTCTTTATATCCTGTTATTTCACCCTCTTCAATGAATCTGTCTTTATCAATACTTCTAAGTTTGTAAGAGATTTTTTCTATTCTGCTTCCTTCTTTATAAAGTCTTGCATTAAGTTTTCTGCCTTCTTCCAAAGGAGTAATGCCATCTCTTATATATGAATAATCCATCTCCTTGGTATAACCAAAGAGGCGGTTATAATCATGATCATCGTGTCTAACAACAAAAATAGGAAGGGAAGCCTGGCTCATATCTTTTGCAAGATCGGTATTGCCTGTATTAAGAAAGTACTCAAAAAAGAGTATGGAAATGATAAACCATATCAATACTATAGGGTATTGCCATGCTTTTTTAAGTATCAGTTTCATATGCTCCTCCTTTCCTAAAAATATAAAAATCCTAAGTGCTACAAAAGGTCTGCAACTTTCGTTACAGACCTTTACACTACTTTATTGAATTCAATCTGCATATAGCTTTTTTAAGTGCTATCGATGCTCTGTCGACATCGGTTCCCGGGTCCTTATTAGCCAGTCTGTCCTGAGCTCTCTTGAGTGCTTCCTCCGCTCTCTTCTCATCTATCTCGCTCGGCCATTCGATAATCTCAGCGAGAATCGTTACGCTATCGGGCTTGATAACAGCGAATCCTGAATGAAGTGCAGCATTCTTAGGTTGCTCGGGTTCTGTTATCGTGAGTATTCCGGGTTCTATAATGACAGTCATGGGAATGTGGTGTTTAAGTACACCTATCTCACCCTCGGTCGTATTGAATTCGACCATTGAGGCCTTGCCCTCATAGAACATTCTTTCCGGAGTTATGATTTTAACATCGAAAAGATTATTATCTTCCATTATATATCTCCGTGTGATTATTTATTCTTCTTAGCCAACACGTCATCAATACTTCCGGCATTGAGGAAGTAACTCTCAGGAATGTCATCATGCTTACCTTCAAGAATCTCCTTGAAGCCTCTGATTGTCTCAGAGATGGGAACATACTTACCTTCGAGTCCTGTAAACTGACCTGCTACGAAGAAAGGCTGTGATAAGAATCTCTGTACCTTTCTTGCACGGCTTACAAGAAGCTTGTCATCTTCAGAAAGTTCGTCCATACCAAGGATGGCGATGATATCCTGAAGTTCTTTATATCTCTGAAGAATTTCCTGAACTCCTCTGGCTACCTGATAATGCTCAAGTCCAACGATACGAGGATCAAGAATTCTTGATGTTGACTCAAGAGGATCAACTGCGGGGTAGATACCAAGTTCTACGATTGCTCTCGACAAAACGGTGGTCGCATCAAGGTGAGCGAATGTTGTAGCAGGAGCAGGGTCTGTTAAGTCATCGGCAGGTACGTATACAGCCTGAACCGATGTGATTGAACCGTTCTTTGTAGATGTAATTCTCTCCTGCAAAGCACCCATTTCAGTCTGTAATGTAGGCTGATAACCTACGGCTGAAGGCATACGTCCAAGAAGAGCTGAAACTTCGGAACCTGCCTGAGTGAAACGGAAAATATTATCAATGAAAAGAAGTACGTCCTTACCACCCTTATCACGAAAATACTCAGCCATTGTAAGTCCTGTAAGACCAACTCGCATTCTTGCTCCCGGGGGCTCGTTCATCTGACCGAACACCATGGTGGTCTTATCAATAACTCCGGACTCCTGCATTTCATGATACAGGTCGTTACCTTCTCTTGTTCTCTCACCTACACCGGTAAATACTGAATATCCGCCGTGCTCTGTAGCAATGTTACGGATAAGTTCCTGAATAAGAACTGTCTTACCAACTCCGGCACCGCCGAAAAGACCGATCTTACCACCCTTCTGATAAGGGCAAAGGAGGTCAACGACTTTGATACCGGTCTCAAGAAGTTCTGCTTCTGTAGACTGCTCTACGAAATCAGGAGCACTTCTGTGGATAGGTTCATATGATACATCCTCGGGAGCAGGCTTATTATCAATAGGCTGTCCGAGTACGTTGAATATTCTTCCAAGTGTATTCTCACCGACAGGTACAGATATAGGTGCACCGGTTGCAACGGCTTCCATACCTCTTACAAGTCCGTCGGTAGGTCCCATTGCGATACAGCGAACGGTATCGTCTCCAAGATGCTGTGCTACTTCGACTACGAGTTCTTTGCCATTGTTGTTAATCTTGATAGCCTCGTTAATCTGGGGCAAAGCAGCATTTGAAAATTTGATATCCAAAACCGCACCGATAATCTGTGTAATCTTACCGATATTTGTCATGTTCTGATACTCCTTTTTTATCGTTTACTCGTCAATAATTTACGAGATTGCTTCGGCTCCTGCAATAATCTCTGTAAGTTCCTGAGTGATATTACCCTGTCTAGCACGGTTGTACTGAAGGGTTAACTTGCCGATCATTTCCTCTGCATTGTTTGTTGCAGAATCCATTGCCTGCATTCTTGCACCGTTCTCAGAAGCTACCGCTTCAACCAACGCACCATAGATAAGACTCGTCAGGTACTTGGGAACGATATACTCAAGTGCTTCTTCATCAGGTATTTCAAAGTTCATGAGCAAAAGGTTCTTGGTCTCTTCATCATCGTCATCATCGTCCTTATCAATCTCTCCGGGGATGATGGGAAGAAGTTTTAAGAGTGTGGGCTCATGGCTTACGGTATTCTTAAAGTTGGTATACGCGATGTATATCTCACCGATGTTGCCTGACTTAAACTCATGCAAAAGTACATTGCAAAGCTTAATAGCATCTGCATACTCGAAACCATCTGCAAGATCTGAATAATCGGCTTTCATGGTGAAACCTTTTCGCTCGAGTAATTCCTTACCCTTACGACCGATTATATAGACATCCGTATTGTCCTTTTCAAAATCACCGTTAGTTACAAGCTTGGCAATATTGGAGTTATATCCGCCGGCAAGACCTCTGTTGGAAGTGATAACAAGCACCGCTTTGCGATCGCTTTTACCCTTTTCAACATAAGGTGTGTCTACATTGCCTGACTCCGATAACAGCTTGGTAACCGTGTTGTACATGGCCTTGAAATAATATTTGGATTTTAATGCTTTTCCTTTTGCGCGCTGAAGCTTAACCGTGGATACAAGTTTCATAGCCTTGGTAATCTGCTGAGTGCTTGATACACTCTCTCGGCGTCGCTTAATATCTCTCATTGAAGCCATAGGCTTATCTTCCTTTCGGATAACCCGATTTATTTAAACTGCTTCTTAAAATCTTCGATAGCGGTAAGAAGTTTCTTCTCGTTATCTTCCTTGATTTCCTTGTCGGTCTTGATACCTTCGGGAATCTCAGGATACTTGGTCTTGATGAATTCGAAGAGTTCTTCTTCGAATCTAGTAATATCAGCTACATCTACATCAAGAAGCATCTTCTTGGTAGCTGCGTAGATGATAATTACCTGATACTCAACAGGCATCGGCTTATACTGAGGCTGCTTAAGTATCTCTTTGATTCTTTCACCCTGAGCAAGCTTTTCTTTTGTATCTGCATCCAATTCGGAACCAAACTGTGCGAAAGCAGCAAGTTCTCTGTACTGAGCAAGTTCCACACGAATAGGAGCAGCAATCTTCTTCATAGCCTTAATCTGTGCCGCACCACCAACACGGGATACGGAAAGACCGGCGTTAACAGCGGGTCTGAAACCGGCATTGAACATCTCTGTCTCAAGATATATCTGACCATCTGTAATAGAAATTACGTTGGTAGGAATATATGCTGATACGTCGCCTGCCTGAGTCTCGATGATGGGAAGAGCTGTAAGTGATCCTCCGCCGTACTCATCCGACATTCTTGCTGCACGCTCGAGAAGTCTTGAGTGAAGATAGAATACATCACCAGGGTAAGCTTCTCTTCCGGGTGGTCTTCTAAGAAGTAAGGAGAGTGTACGGTATGCAGTAGCATGCTTACTCAAGTCATCATAGATAACGAGTACGTCTTCTCCTTTTTCCATCCATTCTTCACCGATTGCACATCCTGCATACGGTGCTATGTACTGAAGGGGAGCAAGCTCGGATGCAGTAGAAGCAACTACTGTTGTATATGCCATAGCTCCGAATTCTTCAAGTGTCTTAACTATATTGGCAACTGTTGATGCCTTCTGACCAATAGCAACATAGATACACTTAACGTTCTGACCCTTCTGGTTGATAATTGTATCTATAGCGATTGCTGTCTTACCAGTCTGACGGTCGCCGATAATCAACTCTCTCTGTCCTCTTCCGATAGGAACCATGGAGTCGATAGCTTTAATACCTGTCTGTAAAGGAGTATCAACGGACTTTCTTGTGATAACGCCCGATGCAACTCTCTCGATCTGACGATACTTATCTGTATTAATGGGTCCCTTGCCATCGATAGGCTGGCCGAGTGCGTTAACAACTCTTCCGGTTAATGCATCGCCTACCGGTACTTCAACAACTCGACCCGTGGTCTTAACAATGTCACCCTCGTTGATGTTACGCTGGTTACCAAGTAAAACGGCACCTACGTTATCTTCCTCGAGGTTCATAACCATACCGTAAACTTCACCCGGAAATTCGAGAAGTTCACCCTGCATGGCATTCTCCAGACCGTGAATACGTGCTATACCGTCAGCAACCTGAATAACCGTACCGACATTCGATACAACCATTTTGTCAGCGTATCTTTTTATCTGATCCTTAATAACAGAACTTATTTCTTCCGGTTTTAAATTCATGGATCTGTCGCACCTTTCTTAAAAAATTATATTTGAATCCTGTGTAATTCTCTGCTTATGCTCTCTAGCTTAGTCTTGACTGAATTGTCTACAATTCTGTCTTTTATTCTGATAATCATACCGCCAATAAGCGATTCGTCCACTTCGTACTCAATCTCTACAGACTTATACTTGGTAGTTTCCAAAAGTTTCTGTTCGATTTTCTTCTTAGTGGAATCATCGATTACAGCCGCACTTGTAACCTTAGCGTGTCCGATACCGCTTTGCTCTTCTGCTCTTAAGATAAAATAATCAAGAATACCCTTAAGTTCGGTGTATCTGTTCTTTTTTACCAAAAGATCAAGGAATGCAAACAACTCGTCCGATAGTCTGCCCTTGAAAACATCAGCGATAATCCTAAGATGCTCTTCCTTGTCAAATCTGGGATTAGCCATAAGAGAGCCAAGTTCGGGGTTATCTGAAAGAATCTGTTTTAATTCTTTCGCCTCACTAAGCATCTCAGAGCACTTGGATGATTCGACCGCTGTCTGATACAGTGCTTCGCCGTATGTAGTTACTGCTGATTTAGCCATGTATCCTCACCTATTCCCTTTAAGGTATCATCTAACATACGCTTCTTTTCATCCTCGCTAAGCGAAGCTGCTACTATCTTGCCGGCCATAGCGGATGCAACATTGATAACTTCTTCCTTAACTTCGTTGGCAACTTTCTGTTTTTCAAGATCTGCCTCACGGTTAGCATTATCAATAATCTTGCCCGCTTCTTCACGCGCATCGGTTACTATTCTGTTCTCATTAGCCAAAGCTCTCTGTCTTGCATCAGCAAGAATTGTCTCTGCCTCGGCATCGATATTTTTCAGTTTCTCTTCGTATTCAGTCTTAAGCTTAGCCGCTTCTTCTTTTTCTTTCTGAGCCGTTTCGATATCATCGGCTATTCCCTGTTTTCTCTTTTCGAGAAACTTTCTAGCGGGATTAAAGAAGAAGAATGAGCCGCCCAAAAAGAGCACGAATACGGCAATCAGTGTCAAAACTGAATCATGCAAAAGCTGAAAATCCAGGTTGAACAGTCTGCTCATATCTAAGCCCTGCCTCCTTTTTTTATTCTATAAAACTACTTGCTAATGAGAGGCTTAACGAATAAGAGCAACATTGCAATTAACAAGCCATACAAACCTGTTGTCTCGGCAACAGCCTGTCCTAAAAGCATAGTTGACATTATCTTGCCCTGTGCGCCGGGATTACGTCCAACTGCTGAAGCACCGTAACCTGCAGCGATACCCTGTCCTACACCAGGTCCGATACCTGCGATAACCGCAAGACCTGCACCGATGGCGGAACATCCTAAAATAAAGTTCTCATTGAATTCCATTGTGGTTTCCTCCTGAAATTATGATTTTATGTTTATTCCTGTTTTACTTTTTAAGCCGCTTTTTTCTCTTTTGATCTTCTGATCATTCTCTTAAGTACTGTCTCTTCGTTGTCACCTATTGCACTGCCGATGTATGTTACTGTCAGCATACAGAATACGTATGTCTGGATAGCACCGGAGAATAAGTCGAAGTATACGTGAAGAGCAGCGGGCCAACCGATTGCTATCTTAGCGAGCAGTCCGTATACAAGTGCCATCATAACAGTACCTGAAAGTACGTTAGCGAAAAGACGAAGTGATAATGATACGGGAACCGCGCAATCACCGATTACGTTAATCGGTAACCAGATGGGAAGCCATGGAGGAAGAGGTGAACACTTATCCTTCCATATACTCCAGAGGTTGTTGTATCTTACTTCATTGATTCTGATTAATGAGAATGTTATAAGACCAAGCGGTAACGTAACACCGTAGTCGGCTGTCGGAGGTCTAAGTCCGAGTAAGCCTGATATGTTGGAAAATAAGATGAATAAAAAGAGAGTTCCGACGTAATTTCTGAATCCCTTGCCTTTTTCACCCATTGCACCATTAACTATACCATCGAGAAATTCAACAGCGAATTCGAGTGCACACTGAAGATATCCGGGAACGGCCTTAGCATGCTTGAATACCTGACCTGCTGCGAAAAAGAAGATTAGCATGCATATAACCACTATCAAAAGGCATACATGTGAAGTTGTAATCCATACTTCCTGTCCAAAGATCTCATAAGAAAAGATTCCATGGATCATGAAGTCGACGCCGCCGTTAGCGTTCGCCAGAAGCATATGTGGCATCATTTTCTCCCTCCTCGATTTCTTCTGAGCCATCCGACTCTAAAGAATGCGGATTAATCTTAAGGTTAATCCTATGTATCACAGGTGTTAGATATGTTGCAAACTTGAGACAAAAGATTCCGATGAATGTTGCTATCGGATTAACTCTTGGTGTCACGCATGCAACAACCATAACAACTATCGATATTGCATATCTTATAAAAAACGCAATTCTTATTCTGGTCGAAGCTTTGCTCTCATCACTAACCGCCTTGGTAATCGCATTAGCCATGTTAACAGTTAATACAAGTGCCGTTACGGTACCGAGAACTCCGCCGAGCACGTATGCGAGCATATCTTTCGGAAACCACATTCCAATAAGTATGTTCAACACACCGAATATTATTACTCCAACCTGCAATTCACGCAGGGTCTGTCTGAAATAGTTCATCCTTCGTCGTCCCTAAAAGTACTTCTAACGAGCTTGTATACTCCTGTCATTCCTCCGGCCGCTCCTATAAAAAAGAGAACGATTGCCAAGAATGAAGTACCTAACTTACCGTCAAGATAGTACCCTAGAAAAAACAAGCCACAAGTTGGAATAAGCATTATGAGAGTAATTTGAGATATAAAAGAAAGTATCTTGATAATCTTTGACAATTCCCCTACCCCTACATACTTCACAAACTTGTTAAATTATACTATTTTTTAGTAAGTTTGTCCATCATAAAAAGAAAAATTGACTTTTTAGTCTATTGAGTGTAACATCTAAACATATAGTGTTTCAAAACTATTTGTATCGCAACATCTTGAGGTGAAAAATGGAAAAAATCACTCTTTACAGAAAAAGATTGATTCCTAACGAAAACGTCTTGCTTAACAAAGACGTAATTCTGTATGCAGACAAGCATAAACTTGTTACAAAATGGGATGCGATACGTCCTAGAACCGATATTCACCACGGTTATTCATTATATCTTCTTGATGAAGGTATCAAGGTAAGCAAGTTCTGCAAAGAAGACGATTCGCTTTATAAATGGTATAGCGATATAGTCGAGTATATCTACGATGAAAAAGAGAATTCATATACCACTCTTGATCTTCTCTTGGATATCACAATCAACCCTAACGGAGAAATAAGAGTTCTTGATATGGATGAACTTGCAGATGCTCATAAAGAAGGTCTTATAAGTGATGAGTTACTTGGAAAGTCCCTTAAGAGATGTAATACATTATTAAAGACAATCTATTCAGGAAACTTCTCCAAATATACTGAAATGTTGGAGTCATACATCAATCCCAATCAATAATAAAACAAACAAATGTGCTTAAACAAAAAAATATGCGCCCGGTTCTTTATGAGCCAGGCGCTTTTTAATTATTTATTAGTAGAAAATATGATTTCCGATCTGTATTCCTGTAAGTCCGGGAATCGGTGTTCTAAAGTATACGCAGTTACCTACATTGGTCATACCGGCCATTGCTTCATCAGCAGCCTGGTAACATGAAGGTGTAGCTTTGTTCTGTGCAAGTGCTAATGCAAGTCTACCACTTCCTGCAGGTGAGAACTGACTTCTTTGATATATAACGTCATTAATCGTATCAGGATAACAACTTGATAATACTCTGTTAATAACTACCGCACCAACTGCTAACTGTCCTTCGTATGGTTCTCCTCCGGCTTCACAGTATATAAGGTTGGCAAGAAGCACTCTGTCTGAATCAGAGAAGTGAACTTCTGAGATATCTCTCTTGGACGAATTAGCCGCAAGACGTGACATCCTAAGCTCTTCTTCGTACTTCTTCTTTAAAGCTTCAATATCAGCTTCTTGAGCTGCTATCGCTGCTTCTTTATCAGCAATCTCTTTTTCAATCTGAGCAAGTTCCTGATTGGCTGTTCCTATCTGAACCGTATATTCCTTAACGAAATCATTGGTTGTAGTAATAAGCTCATTAATTCTGGCCTGTTCTTGTTCACTCTGCTCTTCAAGTTCTTTGAGGTCAGATAATTCTCCCTCAAGTTCCTTTTCTTTGTCAGCAACTGCAATGGTTGCATTCTTATAATCCTCATACATTTTATTATCGTATTCGGATATCATCTTGATGTAGTCTGACAAGTTAAGGAATGATGCAAAACTGTCCGCAGATAACACCATCTCCAGGTACGCATTATCAGGCTGTTCGTAGATGCTTTGCACCCTCTTTTTCATAGCCTCGTACTGAGCTTTTTCTGTTTCTTTGGCTTCTTCTAATTCCTTTTTAGTCTCTTCTATCTCCGCATTTTTATCAACAATATCACTCTGGATTTCTTCATACTTTGCATTCTCATCCGCGAGCTGAGTATTGAATTCATCGAGTTGTTGTTTTAATGTACCCTGTTCAAGTTTTAACTTGTTAATCTCGTCATTCTTGCCGGCCTTTTCTTTTTCGGCTTCCTGCTTTTGCTTTTCAGTCTCCTGTTTTTGCTTTTCAGCCTCGTTAATCTGCTGCAAAAGAGAACCCGTGGCAAAAACTCTCTTGGGAGTTACCATGAACACGAGTAGCAAACATAAAACAATCGATATTATCTTTACGAAAATATTTTTTACATTCATCAGACTTCTATAGTAATCTTTCGTCCGCTCTTCTTGTACTGAACACACTTAACGCCTGCTGCCTCGAACATCTTCTTGGCTGCAATATTGGTAGGTGTATTATTGTATTTATCGGAATCGTATATTACTTCCCTTATACCGCTCTGAATAATAGCCTTGGCACATTCATTGCAAGGGAATAATGATACATATATTTTAGCGCCCTCTAAGCTGCCGCCTCTGTAGTTAAGAATGGCATTAAGCTCACTGTGAGCAACAAAAGCATACTTGGTATCAAGTACGTCTCCTTCTCTTGCCCAGGGGAAAAGATCATCGCTGCATCCGTTGGGGAATCCGTTATATCCTACAGATAAAATTCTATTGTTCTTATCTACGATGCAAGCACCAACCTGAGTATTGGGGTCCTTGGAACGCATCCCTGAGAGCATCGCAATGCCTGTAAAATATTCATCCCATGATATGTAGTCTTCTCTTTTTTCCATGATTATTCCTTTCGTCAGAATAACAATTAATTACTTGGTTCCGAATATTCTGTCACCCGCATCACCGAGGCCGGGTACTATGTATGCATGATCATTGAGCTTTTCATCCTTAGCACCGATGTAGATATCGATATCGGGATGATCCTTGGATAATCTGTCTATTCCTTCGGGTGCTGCAATGATACACATGAAATGAATATTCTTGCATCCTTTTTGCTTAAGCATTGTGATAGCTGCTGAAGCGCTACCGCCTGTTGCGAGCATGGGATCTACTACGAATATTTCTCTCTGTGAGCAATCCTCGGGAAGCTTGCAGTAATACTCTACGGGCTCGTGAGTTTCAGGATCTCTGTACAATCCTATGTGTCCAACCTTAGCAGTAGGAATAAGTGTTAACATACCGTCAACCATACCAAGTCCTGCTCTAAGAATAGGCACTACCGCCATTTTCTTTCCCTTTAATTCTTTTACTGTTGTCTTGCAGATAGGAGTCTCGATATCAACATCTTCAAGCTGAAGATTTCTTGTGGCCTCATAGCAGATAAGCATTGCTATCTCGCTGATAGTCTGTCTGAAATCTTTGGTACCGGTATCCTTTCTTCTGATGTAACCGATTTTGTGCTGAATCAAAGGATGATCCATTACTACAATCTTTCCCATAACCCTCTCCTTGTTGTATATTTTAGTTTATTTTTTTATAAAGACTCGATCTTGTCGATTCTTCTTTGATGTCTTTCTGAATTGCTGAAATCAGTTGATAAGAATGTGTCGACGATTGACTCTGCCAATACATCTCCAACGATTCCTGCACCAAGCACAAGTACATTAGCATTGTTATGAAGTCTTGTTAACTGAGCAGATACTGAATCCGAGCAAAGTGCAGCACGTACGCCCTTAATCTTGTTGGCAACCATGCTCATGCCGATTCCTGTTGTACAAATGAGAATACCAAAGTCAACTTCACCGTCTGCAACAGCCTGTGCAGCAGGTCTTCCAAAATCAGGATAATCGCAGGATTCAAGACTGTTGGTGCCGAAGTCCTTAATCATTATTCCCTGCTCCTTAAGATGCTCCTTAAGACCTTCCTTAAGATTGTAACCACCGTGATCAGATGCAATAGATACTTTCATCATATCCTCTCCTCCATTATGCATTAATTATCTTGTGCCCCGCCGCTTTAATGAGTCGATTCATAATAGCGGCACCTATCCCCTTATCGTCGAAACTCTCCGACGCAATATAGGTCACTTCTTCATCATCGCATTCTCTTAGAATCCTGTAAAGGTTGGATGCGATATCATCCGGATGCGATATGCTGCCTATGTTTTTTGTATTAAGTCCTTCGTAATCTTTCATGTGTTCATCGACACTTATGATTACGTAATTGTCTTTATCAGATACAAGTTCTTTTATCTTGTCTATCACATTTTTATCTTCACCACGGACGATGCACATATCTGCCTTGGGAGCATAGTGTCTGTATCTCATTCCGGGTGCCTTAGGTCTGTCCTTACAAGATGCATCAAGAATAGTCGGATCAATATCCACTCTCTCGACAACTTCTTCCAACATTTCTTTAGACACGTATCCGGGACGCAAAATCATGGGTATATCTCTTGTAACATCAACAATTGTTGATTCAAGTCCGATGGGAATATTGCCGCCATCGATTATCATATCCACTCTGCCATCAAGATCTTCCCTGACATACTTAGCCAATGTGGGGCTCGGTCTTCCGGAAAGATTGGCACTTGGTGCTGCCACGAATCCTCCTGCTGCTTCTATAAAAGATGCAGCAACCTGATGTATGGGAAATCTTACAGCTACCGTATCAAGTCCGCCTGTGGTCTCGTAAGGAACCGTATTCTTTTTTTCAAAAATAAGTGTCAAAGGTCCGGGCCAAAAAGCATCGATTATCTTTTTTGCCTTTTCGGGAACTTCTTTTACTATGTAATCAAGATCCTCGAGTCTATAGATATGTACTATAAGAGGATTGTCACTGGGACGACCCTTGGCAGCATATATTTTTTTGGATGAGTCAGCATTGAGTGCATCTCCTCCGAGTCCGTACACGGTCTCCGTTGGAAAAGCAACCAATCCGCCTCTTTTTATAATCTCGCCCGCTTCTTTTATAAGAGAGGGGTCTATATTGTCTTCGGTAATACTAACTATCTTGGTATTCATTATAATCCTTATGAATTAAGATATTCGATAATTACATCCCATACGGATGAATCTTCAAGTCCTAACTTCCACTCGGCTACACCGGCGCAGTTGTGAGCACTCATAACAGATAACTTAGCCTTAATGGAATCATTGTCCTCAAGCCATATCTGATAGAGAGTGTTGTTCATCTCTTTCTCGCCGTATCTCTGGCAGCATTCATCGCTCCAGTTAAGCTCCATGCCTACATCGTTACACCATGTTGCTGCCTTGCCCATACCAAGTGTCTCCGCTGTAACTTCAGCATCTTTGGTCTTCCATACTCTTGTATAGAAAGGAATTGCATTGATGATTTTGTTCTCAGGTACGCCTGCTGCAACTGTATTAACGATACCATTTTCCACAAAGTTAATCGAAGCAACACTACCTGCAACTCCACCGCTTGCCCAGTGCTCATCATATCCCATGACGATAACGAAATCGCATACTTCGCCCTGAACTTCTCTGTGGAAATGCTTGGTTGATTCTGTGGGTGCATAGTTACATACGCTTAAAACTATGCCTGCCTTATGTGTCTCTATTGAAAGTTCCTTGAGGAACTGTGCCCAATCATCACCTGCTGATGAAGGGATTCTTTCCATATCAAGATTAATACCATCAATTCCGTACTGGGTTGTTGTATTAATCATAGTGCTTATAAGTCTATGTCGCTTTTCTGTAGTTGCGAACATATCGGACATATCAACATCAGTATTATCTACATCAGTCCATACAGCCCATACTTTTACGCCTGCATTGTGTGCGTTGGATACATACTTTTCGCTGGCAAAATCTGAGATGTCTCCCTCTGTATTGGTTATTCTAAACCATGTGGGAGCAACTACATTGATGCCCTTGTCTGTAGGAACATCACTTGAGAAATCGCTGGCACTCTTGGCAAATACCTGATGGAATGCCATGTTAATCTTTCCGTCAAACGCAATCGAATTGAACTCGGGCTTAATCTCAGCTCTATGGATACTTATTGATTCTCCCGAACCCTTGTCGTATCTCTTCATCTCAACGTACCCGATGATACCGTCCTTGGTCTGAACCTTGGCCCAGTCTTCCATCTCTTCGAGAACGTATACCGTATCTCCTTCGGTCATATCTTCAAGGATGTCACTCTTAACGCCACCCCTGTATCTGACCTTGGTGTCCTTCTTAATTGTTGCAGTTGTTAATGATGTATCCTCGGTATAGATAACCATACGCTTGGGATTATCAAAAATCTGCATATCAAAATCAGCAAAAAGCTGAAGGTATTCCATTGAGAAATAAGTCTGTCCGTCGTTGGTAACAACGGGAGCGCTTTCGAGACTTCTTGCCTCATCACCATAATAATAACAGAAGTTTTCACTCTGATTGAGATCCGCTTTTATAACGGTATCCTGAGTAGTAAATAAAGCTATCTGTTCATCTGTATCTACATAGAATCTATCTGTAAAGAGTTCTGTAACTTCCTTTTGAGAAAGATAATATGTGTCCTTATAATAAACTGCCTTTTCGTCCAGTTTTACATTATTGACTATCATAGCGACCTGGTAATCATAGACTATGTCGAAATACTCACCAAGGTCTGCATATTTACCAGAATATTTATATTTGTTAATTAACTTGTTTCCGTAAAATACTCCGACGAGTACGACTATTAAAACTAATGCCACAAATACGGGTATTATTTTACCAAGTGCCTCATTGATTTTCTTTTTTCTTCTGCGGGCTGAAGCCTTGCTTCCTCTCGTATTACGTTGTTCGCCTCTCATTCAAGCCTCCAAAAACTTAATCAATATATTATAACAAAAAAAAAGAATGTAGTCATTACCTTTTCGCGTTTTGGCATTCGTTTGGTTAGCGTTTAAATCGGCTCGAGGGACTTAGAGAATTAATCAACATAACCAAAAGGAATCCGTGATGAAATAATGCGAAAAGGTAACACTACCCGCCAGATGCGAAGAGTACCAAAGATAAATGTATTGTATTGCTAAAAATAAAAAAATAGGGGAATTGCGTGCGAAGTGCACGCTGCCTGCAAGATGCCTAATATATAGGCAAAATAAAAGTAAACTCTCGGTGCCTCCTTCCCGGTACGGTTTCTTCGAAGCACCTAACGTAAGACTAATATATCTCTTATTGTGCAATATGTCAAGAGATTTTTAATTTCGTTAGTAATATTTCACAAAGAGCACATATAAATTATTTTGCCATTTATGTCGATATATGATAAAATAAAGAAAAAGAAAGCACGTATTGCACAGAGGTTGCTTATGAGAATTAACAAAATCAACGACAATCAGATAAAGTGCATACTGACCCAGCAGGACCTGGAGGATCGTCACCTTAACCTTAAGGAATTATCGTACAACTCAGTTGAGATTCGTAAGCTTTTTGCTGAAGTAATCCGTCTCGCGTACAATAACTTTGGTTTTGATGCCAATAACGTACCTCTTAAGATAGATGTTATTCCGCTTAGAACTTCAGCAGTTCTTTTCATCACCAAGGTTGAAGAGCCTGAGGAACTCAATCCTTCCTACTCGCACTTCTCACCTGCAGTATATGAAAAGATGAAGAATCCGGAAAAAGAAGATACGTCAGACTTATCAGAGAGCTTCAAGAACCTGATAAGCGCTCTCTTCCCTACGGATACAGTTGAAGGCAAGGACGAGATTAAGGAAGTATCATTCGAGACATCCAATCCTATCATTTTCTCATTTGATAAGGTTGGTAACATGATAGACGCATGTAAGGCAGTAGCTCATACATATAACCATATGAGTTCTCTTTACTACGATGAGTCCAAGAACGTATATTATCTTAAGATGTATACCAACGAGGCTCCCGATGATAACTTCAGACAGAACTGCGTAACTCTTCTCGAGTATGGTAAGAATGTCAACAATGAGAAGTTCTTTGAGAGTTACTTAAAAGAACATGCTAAACTTCTTGCAGCAGATAACGCAGTATCATCTTTTAACAACTAATCAATTTGATATATTCAAAAAGCCGACTCTTGCGAGTCGGCTTTTAATTTTGCCTGCATATGTTTCTTATGCTTCTTTTTTATTAAGCGCGAATACAAGTGCATCTACATCAATGCCGTGTACCATGCATGCTTCCTCAAGTGTCTCTGCCTGAGCTGAAGGACAACCTACGCAGTGCATACCTGCACTCATAAGGATGGGAACAGCGTTAGGATCTGTAGAGATGATTTCGCCTATTGTCATATCTTTTGTAAAATCTGCCATTATCTTGAACCTCCAAATGTATATTAATATTGTTACGCAATCTATCTGTTGCCTTAAAACAGTCGAATTATATCATACGCACGCCCTTATATCAATGTATCTTAAAACTATTCACATATTTATCACGTAAAAAAATCCCCCTAAAAAGGAGGATGCCCGACTACTTTTGTAGTCGGGCATTAGATCTGAAAAACTGTGACATAAGTATTATTTAGTGTATTTCATGCATGTTTATCTGCTTTCTACGATACTTATTATATTTAATCAAGATTAACAAACAATGTTAATGAGATTAACAAATTGTAATTAAAATATGAACAAATTATGAACAAAACGATTTTTATGCACGAAATCGCCTATTTATGCCACTTTTTAGATCTTATTGGGTTCGGGATAATCTACCCCGAATGTTTCAACTGTTACAGTCTTCATAACCTGAGGTGTTAAAGGTCTGTCATTAAAAGGATTGGTATCGCATTCTGCAATCTTGTTAACAACTTCAAGGCCCTTGGTTACCTTACCGAATGCTGCATAAGATCCGTCAAGATGAGGTGAAGTCTTATGCATAATGAAGAACTGGCTTCCTGCTGAATCAGGAACTGCGGTTCTGGCCATTGAGAGTACACCGGGCTCATGCTTTAAGTTATTCTCGAATCCGTTGAGTGAGAATTCGCCCTTGATGCAGTATCCGGGGCCACCCATACCTGTTCCGTCAGGACATCCGCCCTGAATCATGAAGCCGTTGATTACTCTGTGGAAAATAAGTCCGTCATAGTATCCTTTTTTGATAAGTGAGATGAAATTGTTAACTGATTCGGGAGCAATCTCGGGATAAAGTTCTGCCTCAATAACATCTCCGTTTTCCATAGTGATTGTTACAATGGGGTTTTGTGCCATGTGTTTATTCCTTTCTTTTATGTATTCTCTATTAACACTAATAATTAATTAGGATTAACTATTTATTCTGATTGTTAAGGTTGAGCTTGTCCTGATAATACTGAAGAAGTTCCTCATCCATGAACTCAAATGACATATAACCTAAATCATTACCATCTGCATCTTTTCTAAACCATAAGAGGTTAAGTGTATCAGGATCCGACATCTGATAAGCAAATGAATTACATTCATCAGCCTTACATTCGAGAGTCCATACACCATAATAGTAATCGCTTATTCCTTCAAATAAATCAAAAGGTCTTAAGCAGCATGATACGTAACTGCAATCATACTTATCATTTCCATTGGAATATGAGAAGGTGAAATAATAATCATCTGTTATGCTTATAGTACATTCTCCATCAAGTTCGGCAGCAAAATGAGTATCTTTGTCTGTATTGGAAGAATATTTAAGCATCTTCCACTTTCTGTCAATTCTCTCTATCTTAATCTCGCCAAATTCTTCCCCACTTCCTTCTCCTGTTTCAGGATCGATAATTAAGCATAAGGGAGAGGAATCATATGTGCATCTTACTTTTCCATCTTCATAATACAATCCGCTTACCCAATAAAAGTCTTGGTATTCACCTTTATTTTTTATCTGATCGTATCTGTGTAATTCTTTACCGTTTTTGTCTATTACAACAAGTGCGGGGCCTTCATATCCGGCTATATATAAATTATCCTTATCATCAAAATCCCATGCGCATGAAGCACCAACTGTATCCACTGTCCATAATTCATCGCCTGTGCAGATGTTAAGGCAATAAAGAGTTCCGCTAACTACAATATAGTAATTGGTGTTCTTCGGGCCGATTACAGTATGTGTATCGTACTGACCGACCATTACTTTTTCAAAAGTTTTCTTCCAAAGAGTCTTAGCATTTTCATCCTTGGCATCAACAGTAATATCTACGCCTGCTACATCGGAACGTACCTCATATGATACTTCAATAGTTGTAGGGATAATTGATACATCTATCTGTACATCTCCGTCTTTACCATCACCTTCATCAGGATCGACGGGCTCTGCAGGCTTAACAGGGTCTATACCCGCACCGGAATTGCTGAAAGGATCATTATTGCCAATTCCCGGAATAGTACATCCTGTTAAAAAAATGAGGCAGGTAATAATTGATATTATCCTCATTAAATTCTTTTTCATCTTTTTCTCCTTATTACACATATAGAAAAAATTAGTTAAGAAAAAAGTGCTTGTTTTCCGCAAGCACTTTTTATTATATCAAAATTTTCTGAATCGTGAATATCTTTGTTCAACTATCTCATCGATTGACTTATCACTCATCTTCTTTAAGAACTCTTTCATATGGCCCTTTAAGTAATTGGATATCGATGTTAATGCATCTTCATCCGCCATACCGTACTCGGGAATTATCTCTTCGACAATGTTGAGTTCCTTCATATCCGCAGCTGTTATTCTCATAACCTCTGCAGCTTCTGTTGAACGGCTTGAATCTTTCCAGAGGATAGACGCAAAACCTTCGGGTGAAAGAATTGAATATGTTGCATTCTCTTCCATCCATACTTCGTTACCGACTGCTAGTGCAAGTGCACCACCACTTCCGCCTTCACCAATCATAATGGTAAGAATGGGAGTCTTAAGACCTGCCATCTCAAAGAGGTTTCTAGCGATTGCTTCACCCTGACCATTTTGCTCTGCTTCAAGTCCGGGATAAGCACCTGAAGTATTAACGAATGTTACTACAGGACGTCCAAACTTTTCTGCCTGCTTCATAAGACGAAGTGCTTTTCTGTATCCTTCGGGTGAAGGCATACCGTAATTATGCTTCTTACAGTCTTCCAAGCTCTTACCCTTATTAACACCGATAACGGTAACAGGCTGTCCGTCTATATATCCGATACCACCCATGATAGCGGGATCGTCTCTAAAGTATCTGTCTCCGTGAAGTTCGATAAAGTCATCGAATATTGTCTTAATATAATCTTCTGACTGAAGTCTGAAGAGCTGTCTGGCTGCGCATACTTTATCCCATACCTGAAGAGGCTTGCTCTTAACTGCTCTCTCCTTCATAAGTTCTGTTGCATCATATCTTACATTATCAAGTGCCGGATCGAAGTTAGCGAAGCCTCCCTTAATCGAATGCATCTTAACAAGCTTGGCAAGAGTATCACGAAGATTATTTCTCTCTACAATCATATCTACAAAACCATGCTCTAACTGGAACTCTGCTCTCTGGAATCCCTCGGGAAGTTTTTCACCGATTGTCTGCTCGATAACTCTGGGTCCTGCGAATCCGATAAGTGCCTTGGGCTCAGCAAGGATGATATCGCCAAGCATAGCAAATGATGCTGTTACACCGCCTGTTGTAGGGTCTGTTAATACTGAAATGTATAAAAGACCTGCATCGGAATGCTTTTTAAGTGCTGCGGATGTCTTAGCCATCTGCATAAGGGAAACAATACCTTCCTGCATTCTAGCGCCACCTGAGCAGCAGAAAAGAATAACAGGTAATTTTTCCTCAGTAGCTTTTTCAACAGCTGCTGTGATTCTCTCACCAACAACATGTCCCATACTACCCATGAGGAATCTTGAATCTATAACACCGATCACAATGGGAGTACCTCTAAGTAATGCCTTACCGATTGTTACACCCTCGGTAAGTTTGGTCTTTTCCATGGTATCGGATATCTTACTCTCATAATCAGGGAAGTTAAGAGGATTCTCTGTTCTGATATCTTCAAACCAAGCTTCAAAAGAACCTTCGTCAACAACCATACGGATACGGTTGTTAGCTCTTACTCTGAAGTAATAATTACATTCAGGGCAGATGTACTTCATCTGCTTAGCTTCTTCCTTGAATATCTCTTTTTTACATACAGGACATATGATTGATTCAGGTGATACCACCACATCAGTCTTTTTATTCTGTTTTTTTGCAAAATCAAATATTCCCATATCTTGCTCCTTTTCGCGAATCTATTTTGATTCGGAATCAAACTTGGAATTAAACAGTTTCCATAAACTTATTGAAGTCTTCAAGCGTATCAATATTTACTGTCTTAAGTGAACGATCAATCTTCTTAACAAATCCTGTTAATGTGTGTCCGGGTCCAATCTCGATGAACTCATCAACGCCGTCCTTAATCATAAGTTCGAGTGACTGCTGCCATCTAACTGATGAAGAAACCTGCTTTTTAAGAAGTTCTTTTATATCGTTCTTGTCTGTAACATATTCCGCATTAACGTTGGCAATATAAGGAACTGCAACGTCATTTAAGTTAACATCTTTTAAAGCTTCACCAAGCTTTTCGCCTGCACCTTCAAGAAGTGATGAATGGAAAGGTCCGCTTACGTTAAGTTCTACAACCTTGAGTGCACCCTTGGTAGCACATATATCTCCTGCTGCCTTAACAGCATCGATTCTACCTGTAATAACTGACTGCTTGGGGTTATTGTAGTTAGCAACGGATACTGTAAAAGGTAATGAGCTGTCCCCTTTATCGTACATATCCTTGTTGTTCATAACCTCAGCACATGCATCCTCAATAACAGATGCATCGAGTCCTATAACAGCGCTCATTGCTCCACCTTCGGGAACAGCGTTTTGCATATAGATACCTCTTTTTCTAACAACTGCAAAAGCATCTTCCATGCTCATTGCGCCTGATGCGATTAATGCACCATATTCGCCTAAGGATAAACCTGCTGTTAAATCGTATGTAATGCCTTTTTCTTTTAATACTGCAAAAAGTGCAGCCTCTACGGTAAGCATACACACCTGTGTGTATTCCGTAATATTAATCTTGTCGTTTTCTTCAAAACAAAGGGAAGCTACATCAAGGCCTGTAATCTCACTTGCCTTATCAAATACTTCCTTGGCAACGGGGAAGTTATCATAGAACTCCTTACCCATACCAATGTACTGAGATCCCTGTCCGGGGAACATAAATACTCTCTTGCCCATTTTTATCTCCTTATCTCTTCTTGAGATTAACTCTCGAAGGAAAGTTTTTTATCCGTAAATATTTGCTCTGTCTACTGCACAGAATGCAAGCTTGCCCTTGGCACGAAGTTCACCGTCAACCATTGCCTTACAATCAAACTTAACGAGTCCTGCTCCGCCGCCATCCTTGGTTACTTCGATAGTAAGTGTATCTCCGGGAAGTACGGGCTTAACGAACTTGAATTCATCGCACTTAAGAAGCACGTAAATTTTGCTGTCATCAGTTCCGTCACTCTCAATTGTTACGGAGCAAAGCTGTGCACAAGCTTCTACAATAAGCACACCGGGCATAATAGGTGCATCAGGGAAATGTCCCATGAAGTAGGGCTCATTGATTGATACATTCTTAATACCCTTGGCGTATTCGCCACCTCTAATCTCTATAACCTTTTCAATCATCTGAAAGGGAGGGCGCTGCTTGATTCTCTTTTGAACTTCATTAATATTCATCATATCTTTTACCTTTTATCTAATGTTCGAAAATGTTTTATCTATCAATTACAAACTAAGTCCACCGTCGATTACAAGAACCTGACCTGTGATGTATGCCGCTTCTTCGCTGGCAAGCATTGCTACTACATTACCAACTTCTTCAGGAGCACCGAATCTTCCAAAAGGGATTGTCTGAAGGTATTCTGCCTTCTTATCTTCAGGAAGCTTATCAACCATATCTGTTGCGATGAACCCGGGTGCAACTGCATTAACTCTGATTCCGTAAGGAGCAAGTTCCTTAGCCATAGTAGCTGTCATTGAATTGATAGCACCCTTGGTAGCTGAGTATACGCTCTGTCCTGCCACTGCAAGAAGTGAACTTACAGATGATACATTGATGATGCAACCTTTCTTCTTAGAGAACATCTTGAGTGCTGCCTGCTGTGAGCAGTACATATATCCCTTAATGTTAAGATCAAGGCACTGATCAATGGTATCAGGTGTCATCATAAGAACATATTCATCCTTAACGATACCTGCGTTGTTAACTAATACATCAATCTTTCCGTAAGTCTTGGTAACCTCACGAAACATCTGCTTAACTTCATTAAGATCAGCAACGTTAGCCTTAACAATGCCTGCTTCACTGCCATTATCTTCGATAATCTTTTTAACTTCGTTAGCAGCATCTTCATTGGAATTGTAGTTAATGATTACTGTGTATCCTTTTTTACCAAGTGCTATAGCGCATGCTCTTCCGATACCTCGGCTTGCACCTGTAACTAATGCGATTTTCTTTTCGTTGTTATCCATGTTATCCCCTTTACGATATTAGTTAACCTTTTTAAGAACTACTGCTGTATATGAACCGCCGACTGCATATGAAGTAACGAGTACGTAGTTGAAGTTAGTAGTATCAACGCTTCCCTTCTTAGCATTGCCGTCTTTCATAAGGTAAGCATCCTGTAATGTACCAAGTTCGCCAGCAAGAGTAAGTGATGCATGAGCAAATGCAAGTGTTGCTGCAGCTGCTCTTGCTTCGCCTGCGTAATCCTTTACGTTGATTACAGGAATCTCGTTAGCGAATACTTTTGCATATACATTCTTTTCGATGTCATCAACATCCTTAAGACCGTTACCGAATCCGAATACTGCATCGATCTTGTCTGCTGTGATACCTGCATCCTTAAGTGCTTCATCAATAGCATTCTTAAGACCTGCATCTGAGCCCTTAACTTCACCGTACTCAACACCTTCATGTGTCATTGCATAACCAACAACCTCTGCGTACTTCTTAGCGTTGTGGCTAGCTGCCTGTGAAGCGCTCTCTAAAGCAACTGTTACGGAACCGTCTGAGAGAGTCATACCCTTCTCGTTGTCATATATACCGCCCTGCTCCTTAGCAAGTAAGTTGAGCTGTGAGTAGAGCTTATTCATAATGTCACTGTTTTCATCACTACCTGAAGCAAGCATAACTTTTGTTCTGCTCTGCTTAATCTCATTAGCTGCGTAGCATACTGAGCTAAGACCTGACTGGCTACCGTTGGTTACTGTTACATTGTAACCACGCATACCTGTCTTAATTGATAAATATCCGCCTGCTGCATTGTATACAGTGTTGGGGAAGTTGAATGCAGAACCGTTCTGTGTTCCTTCTTTTGAAATATGATCCTGGAACTCATATACAGTAGTAAGAGGGCCATCTCCTGTACCGATAATCATACCGAAATCTTCTGCATTGTCTTCGTTGAACTCAAAGCCTGCATTGTTGATTGCTTCGATACCTGAAACAACCTGCATTGTTGAGAGCTTGTCGAGTTTTCTGTAGAAAGCGAGCTTAATATCAAACTTGTCGAAGTCTTCCTTACCAAGTTCTGATGTAAGGCTTACGCCCTCTGCTGTCTTTTTATTCTTAACTGTATCGATATAGTTTTCTACTCCGTTACCTGAAGGAAGAACGATACCCATACCGGTTACGTAGATGCTCTCGTTGTTCTCTTCTTCAGTCATCTTTGATTCATTCTTGGAGAAGATGATACTTGCGTTGCTTCCGCCAAATGCGAATGAGTTGCTCATTACGTAGTTCATCTCTTTTTCCTTCATGTCGTTAGGCATGAAGTCAATCTTACCTGCCTTTTCCTTGAGTGCTTCAAGGTCTTCTGCAGTGTATCCGATTGTCGGGGGAACCTTGTTATCCGTAAGTGCTTTGATAGCATATACTGCTTCGATAGCACCCGCAGCACCTAAGCAGTGACCAACCATAGCCTTGGTTGAAGATACGCTTAAGTGATCGTTAACGTCGTCAAAGATTGTATGAATTGAAAGGAATTCTGCCTCATCATTTTTAGCAGTTCCTGTACCATGCGCGTTGATGTAATCAAGGTCTTCTTTCTTAACACCTGACTTATCAAGTGCTCTTCTGATTGCATACATCTGTCCGATACCGTCGGGTCTGGGAGCAGTGATGTGATGAGCATCCGAGCTGATACCTGCTGATAATACATCACAGTAAATCTTAGCGCCTCTTGCCTTAGCATGCTCATATGACTCAACTATGATTGCGCCTGCACCTTCACCAAGTGTGATACCATTTGAATGATTGAAAGGTGAGCAAGGATTTTCTGATAATGCATGAAGTGCAGTGAATCCTGCAAAAGGAACACTTGCAAATGCATCTGCACCACCTGCGATAAATACATCGCCAACACCTGCACGGATAAGCTCACATGCATATGCAACTGACATTGTACTTGCTGCACAAGCGTTACCTATATTGGTAACAACACCCTTAGCACCTGCCATGTTAGCAACATGGTTAGCGATGGATGCGATTGTCATCTTGTTGATGTCTTCTGTCTTTTCGCCTTTTTCAATGTAGTTTTCGATACTTACTACACCACCTACACAGCTACCCATGATAACACCGAATCTGCCGGCTTCTGATTCATTAACTGTAAGGTTAGCGTCCTTAAGTGCTTCCTTAGATGCCTGGAGGCAAAGCATTGATACTCTGTCTACCTTGTCGTTCATCTCAATATCGGAATCCTTAACTTCTGCACCAAGATGTGCGTAGCAATCATCCGAGTTAACACTCTTTACTCTATCTATTCCGGGAGTTCCCTTAAGGGCGTTCTCCCAGCATTCATCCACGTTCTTACCTATAGCGTTGATCATACCAAGACCGGTTACAACGCATCTTGCATTGATATTACTCATTTGCAAAAATCTCCTTTTGGTTTTTATATGTAAATTAATAAATATCTTTTTCTGTTTTTTTAGTTAATAAGAAAATAATAAGAACGAATTGCTTCGCAATTAATCTACCTAATTAAGACGAATTGCTTCGCAATTCTAACCCACTCGGAATCCGCTTCGCTACTTCCTCGTGTGTTGACGTCTAAAAAATCTGCTGCACGATTATTGCAAGCATAATCGTGCATGCAGTTTTTTATCCTGTCTTAATTACATGTTAGCCACCACATACTTTGTAAGGCTTGTAATGTTGTAGAAGTTCTCTTTTGCAACACCTGTCATAGCTACACCGTACTCTGAATCGATGCAAGCGATGATCTCAAGTGAGTCAACTGAATCAAGTCCGATACCGTCACCGAAAAGAGGGATCTCATAATCGAGTTCTTCTGCGGGAATTCTAAGATTCTCTGATAACATCTCTTTGATTCTTGCTGCAATTTCGAGTTCTTTCTCGTTCATTTTTTACTCTCCTTTTAAACTAAAAAATTGTTACTCTATTTTTACGGGATTACCCGATAAAATATTCATTATTAATTCTGTCCTGACTGTTCTGCGGCTTTCTTTTCTCTATACTTAATAACATCATCAGTTACACACTTGGGATCTCCGAATCTGTCCTTAAGGTCAACCACTGTTTCCTGACAAACTGCTGCATATTTTTTAAGTACAACTGAAGGTCTTCCTTCTTCGTTAAAGTCTATGTACTGAGGCTTACCGATAATGATGCGTACCTTCTTCCATGCTTCAATCTTTCTGTCGATGCTGATTGGAACAAGAGGAACATTGCACTGCTTGGCAAGCATCAGGAATCCGGGCTGAAAAGGAAGGAGTAATCCATCCTTACTTGTGTGTCCTTCGGGGAAGAAGTAAATACTGTTTCCTTCGTCCACAACCTTTTTACCCTTGATTAACCAAGAGGTATCCATCTGCTGTCTGTCGATAGGAATATATCTTAAGTGAATGAGTAAACGGTTAAGTTTTCTATTCTCATACCAGTCCTTACCAACGAATGTGTAGGGCTTATATTTTGTAAGCATTCCGTATACGAAAAGTCCGTCTGCATATCCGGTGTGATTGGAATATATTACGCAGGGCTTCTTAAGAACTGCTTTGGTAGCTTTCTTATCTTCCCATATAACTTTTCTGGGATATAAAATATGTAAAAACGGAAGAACCGTTATGTACAATATTCCGATTATGACAGTTTCAACGCCGTATCTAATCTTGGAAAACATCTAGTAATACCTTTCTTAATCTACTTAACTATCTTGCCATAAGGGCCAACGCCTTCTTCATCCCAGTTAAGATTGATTGCCTGGGCGAATGTATTGTGTCCTAGCATCGGAACCTGTAATTTCTCTTCTGTCTCTTGTGATAACTTACCGTTCTTAGCGAATTCTTTTCCCGCTTCAACGAACTTAACAATATATCTTGCTATCTTGTTTTCAAAAGTCTTCTCAGCAAGCATACCGCCTTGAGGAACGAAGATTCTCGTGTAATTATCATGTCCGCAGATTTTATCAAACTGATTGATAACTGCATCGTAACAGTCAACCGTCTCTTCATATCCACATGCTGATACAAGAACGAGTTTCTTTTTCATAAGCTCAGGATATCTCATCTCATGTAAGAATCTTCCTGTTGCCTCATCCCCGTTTACAGCTCTGTATTCGGATACGAAGTTAATCATTCGATCCATGAATGCCTTCATCTTGGAAGGAAGTCCGAAAAAGTAGAGAGGAAAGCTTTCTATTATTACATCAGCTTCCATGACCTGCTTACGGATGGTGTCCATATCATCTCTGATGACACATTCACCTTTCTTTAACTTCCAGCAGCAAAAGCAGCCGTAACAGTGCTCTATATGTGCATCACGAAAGTTAACTTTTGTAACCTTGGTATTGTCTTCACCTAATTCTTCAACTATTCCGCGAACGAATGCTTCGGCAATCTTTAATGACGAACTTGAATTGCCTCTCATGCTTCCGTTTAGTAGTAAAATATTCATAAGAAACTCCCGTTATAACCGTGACTATTTTTTCTCAATCTTATTCCCTTTTCAATAAACATTTGGTATTATATGTATGAAATTCAGACATTCGAGGGTGAAATGCCTAAATTGAATATTAACTTAATATTAACTTTTGTTAAAATACGGTTTTGAGGATTAAAAATGGCACAATTTACCAAAAAAGGAATCATGGACAGCTTCGTTGAATTGGCAGAGGAAATGCCAATAGACAAGATAACCATTAAAAAGATCTGTGACAACTGCGGAATCAACAGAAATACATTCTATTATTACTATCAGGATCTCTATGCACTCAAAGAAGAGATAATCTATGTAAAGGCGCAAAAGCTTTTTTCCAATCTTGATTTTTCAACAAGTGAATCATGGAAAGGAAGTCTTCGTATCATAGGCGCATACGCCAGAAAGAATGAAGTTTTTATACGTAATCTTTTTAATTCAATGGGGCGTGATGCATTCGGTGATTATATAGTCGATGCCGTATCCAAGTTGGCTTATAAATATATATGTACAATCTATGATGAAGAGATTGCACCTAAGGGTATAAAAGTGTCTGATAAGGATAAAAGAAGACTCGCATATTTCTTTTCAAAAATATTCTCAGAAACCACGGTTGAATGGATAAGAGGTAAAAGTTCTCTCGATCCCGTGGAGACTCTTGAACACGGTATAGAGATGCTCGACGGAGTAGCAGAATTGATGCTTGAGAATATGTCAAAATAATCAAAATATACAGCAAAAAACTTAGACAATTATTTGCAAAAAAATAATATATTCAAACACTTTTCACATATAAAATGATATAATGTACTTTAGATTTTGTGTAAAAGGATTCGACAATGAGCAGACTTGTAAAATTAGTCAATTTCGAAAAAAATGATTCTCAGATGACGCCTCTTATGAAGGCGATCAAATCATTCCATTCTGTTTCCTCTTCCGGAGATTCGCTCAAGCTTGAAGATATCAAAAAACAGCGTTCCGGTCAGGATCTTTTTGCGACTTTATCTGCACCTTCCGTTAACAGCGGTATCGAGACAGTATCAGTCAATGTCAAAGGTATCCCGTGCGAATGGGTTCGTCCCGAACACAGACATGACACCAGACATATTATCCTGTATTGTCACGGCGGAGGTTATACCTGCGGTTCGCTTAAATACGCCAGAGTAATCGCTTCCAAACTGTGCTTATGTTCGGGTATGGCCGTTATGTCTTTTGAATATCGCCTTGCTCCCGAAAACCCTTACCCTGCAGCATTAGATGATGCAACAACCGTATGGAATTATCTTATGCAGCTTGGATTCGGCGCCAGAGAAGTAGTATTAATCGGTGATTCGGCAGGCGGTAATCTCGCACTTGAACTTGCGCTTAAGATTCGTTCTCAGGGAAGAATCATGCCCAAGGGTATAATACTTATGAGTCCCTGGACGGATATGACCATTACCGGCGAGACATATAATACGTGCAAGGACGCCGATCCCATACTTACACGCGAATATATACAGACCTGCAGATTCTCTTTTGTCGGCCTTAACAATAAGTTCAACGAAAGCAATGCAGATCTTAAGATAGAAGATAAGGGATTCGATTATGCGGATCCCAAGTACAGTCCTCTGTATGCTGATTTCGAAGGTTTCCCGCCCGTATTCATACAGGTCGGTTCCAACGAAATATTAAAATCCGATTCATACAATCTGTGTGACAAACTCGTAAAAGAAGGCGTCACCGTTACACTTGAAGAATACGAAGATGCATGGCATGTATTTCAGATGCTGCCTTTTAAGATTGCATCCAGCGCCATGGATTCAATCGCGCATTTTATCGACGAATTATACTAACCGGGAGTAACAAGAAACCAATGGCAAAAGATACATGGTACAAAATGGATAATGTCGCCAAAGTCTTTTTGGCCAGTGCCAATGAACGCGACACCAGATCATTTCGAATGACCTGTACTCTTAATGAAGATATAGATGAAGCTGCCCTTCAGGAAGCCGTAACCAAAGCTGCCAAGGAAAGACCTCAATATCAGGTTACAATTCTTCGCGGTCTGTTTTGGCATTATATGGAACAGACGGACGATATGCCCGTTGTCACCAAAGAAAAGGACAGACCCTGCATGATGCTTATCGGAAATGATACTTTCGGTAAGCTCCATTACCGTGTTACTTATTACAACAACAGAATCAATCTGGATTTCTTTCACGCCATCGCTGACGGAAATGGTGCGATAGAATACCTTAATCTTATAGTAAGTCACTATCTTAAGCTTAAGCATTCGGACTTAAAAGAAGCCGTCAACATGACTTCGGGTGCTTCCGAATCAGCACTTTCTCAGGATGCTTTCAAGCAGTATTTCGACAACAATAAAAAATACAAATCAGTCAAGAAAGACAGAAAAGCATATCATATAAAAGGTTTAAAGCATCCTTTTAACCAGGTGCAGTTTCTTGAAGTTCATATGCCTGTAAAAGATGTGCTCGCACAGGCCAAGTCCAAAAACGTAACGCTTACTTCATACATCGGTTCTCTTCTTATGATGTCTATCTACAAAGATATGCCTGTCTTAAAAAGAAAAAAACCGATTACCATAAGCATGCCCGTTAATCTGAGAAACTATTACCCTTCCAACACATCCAGAAATTTTTTCAACTCTGTTAACGTATCCCATGTGTTTAAGGGTGACGAAACCATCGATGATCTGTGTGCCAAATACAATGCCAGTCTCAAAGAAGAACTTACGCCGGAAGCAGTTGCAGCAAGGATGTATACTTACGAGAGGCTCGAGAATCTTCTTTTTATAAGAATGGTTCCTCTCTTTATTAAAAACCCTGTCGTTAATCAGGGTGCCAGGAAACAGAAAAAAACCGTAAGTGCGGTTGTATCCAACTTGGGTAAAATGACTGTCAACGAAGATATGGCAAAATACATCAGTTCATACTGTGCTTTTTGTTCTACGGATTCACTCTTCGTGGTACTTAATACTTATAAAGATGATTTTATTATGGGAATAAGCAGCGCTTACAGAAATACGGAAGTGTTATGCGACTTCATTAAGTCATTTTCAGACAACGGAATCGATGTTACTGTATACTCAAACGAGTTGATAGAGAGCTAATATGAAAAACTGTCCTCATTGCAATGTAAAAGTCGGCGGTAACTTGGAAAAATGTCCTCTGTGTCAAAACACTCTTAACGGAGAAGGCGAGAGAGATCACTGGCCGATAATAAAACTTAATACAAAAAGATTCAAAGCATTCAGAATCGTAACATTTGCCGCAATAGCAACATGTATTATTAATCTTGCCCTGGATTATCTTTTTATATCCGCCGAGCATCCTTCATGGAGCCCTATCGCGGTAGCCTGGATTCTTGTATCCGGATGGACTCTCGAATCGGTAATAAAAAGACACTATAACTTATTGCAGACTACATTTCTCGGAATGATCGCAATATCGTTTTTGTGTCAGATATCGGAATTCTATATTCATCTGTCTTGGGATGTCCCTTACTTAGGCATTACTTCAGGCTACGTTATTCCGATTCTGTGCAGCCTTAACATGGTATCCAATTTTGTTCTCAGTTTTATTGACAAGCAGTTCACGGATCACTCGCTTATATATATGTTCCTTAATATTTTGGTGGGTGTCGTTCCCTGGATTGCACTCTTCTTCTATGAAGGATTGCCTCCTCTTACGTGGTCGATATGCATGGTAATCAATGTACTTGCATTCGTTGCGCTCTTCGTGTTTAAGAGAAGAACAGTTTTATCCGAATTCAAGAAAAGATTTCATATATGATAATTATTTTATTTTGATAAATTCTTTAAAAAAGATTCCCTCGTGGGAATCTTTTTATTTAGAAATTATTATTTTACCATCCTTAACTTCTACTTTAACCTTGTTGGTATCTATGCCAGCCATATCAAGCGCATCTTTGGATATCTGTACTCTTCCGGCCTTATCAAGGATTGAATATTCTTCATGGGATTCAACTTCAAGGAGACTTTCCGAACTAAGTGTATCAAGCTGTTCCTTGTACTTTTCCTTCATGATTTTTTCAGTACTTATCTTACCATCCGATATCATGATAACTCGTGATACCTTGTTAGCTAAAGAAAGGTCATGCGTAACGATAATAATCGTGATGCCAAGTTCCTCGTTAATCTTTCTAAAGAGGTCCTGAATCATGTTGGATGTTTTAGAATCAACCGCACCTGTGGGCTCATCCGCAAGCAATATCTTGGGATTGTGTGCAAGCGCTACAGCAATAGCAACACGCTGTTGTTCACCACCCGACATACTCGAAGGATATGCATCTGCTTTATGATCTATTCCGATAAGAGTTAAGAGGTAGAGCGCTCTCTCTTTCCTCTCCTGCTCGCTCATCTTTTCAAAGTAAAGCGGTGCTTCAACATTTTGAAGAGATGTAAGATATGGGAACAGATTCTGCGAACTGTTTTGCCATACGAATCCTACGGTACTCTTTCTATATTCAACCAAACCTTTTTCAGACATTGCAAAAAGATCATTGCCATCTACATAGAGTTTACCTGTAGTGGGCTTTTCAAGACCGCCTATCATGTTAAGAAGTGTGGACTTACCCGAACCACTCTTACCAATGATGGCAACCATCTCGCCTCTTTTTATCTCCAGGTCCAAACCCTGCAGAGCGAACACTTCAGAATCCTTGGTCTTATATATCTTAACGAGTCCATCGCAGACTAATATATTGTCCCTCGAATCTTCTTCCGATATGTAATTGTCATTTGAAATTACATCATTTGACATGGCTTAATTCTCCATCCTCCATCTCATATACCGAGTCGCCCCAGTCCATAAGATTAGGATCGTGTGTAGTCATAACTATCGTTATATTTTCTCTCTCAATTAATTCTTTAAAAAGCTTAATTACAACAAGTCCTGTTGCAGTATCAAGAGCACCTGTAGGCTCATCCGCAAATATAATCTTAGGTCGATGAGAAACTGCTCTTGCAATTGCAACTCTTTGCTGCTCACCACCTGACATCTGGGATGGCATGTGATGCATTCTCTTTTCGAGTCCGACTATTGATAAAACTTCTTTTATACGTCTGTCTCTATCACCTTCATAACCTGATAATCTGAGTGCAAAATCAACATTTTCGTATGCAGACATAATAGGAACAAGCGCAACTGACTGGAAGACAAAACCGATGTCTTTTCGTCTCATCTTTTCCTTATTGGACATACTCATAGAAGATGTATCAACATCGGAAATAATAAGCTTACCCGAAGTCGGTTCATCCAACATACTAAGTATATTCAAAAGAGTAGTTTTACCGGAACCAGAACGTCCCTTAAGGATAGTTAACTGACCGTTTTCGGCCTCAAAGTCAACGCCTTTTAAGACTTCAATCGGTTCTCTTCCGGGAAGAGGGAAACTCTTTTTTACGTTTTGTGTTCTAATGATTACACTCATCAATCTTCACCTAATTTAATGGCTTTTGTAATATTCATCTTCTTGATGATTCTATAGATTACGATAAAGCATACAACAAGCATTATACCGATTATCACGCACATCTTCATAATATCCGATGCTCTAAAGATAATCTCAAGCGGTATATTATGAACTCTTGGCAAGTACACAAGTGATACAAGTTTAGTAAATAAGAATGTGGTTAGCATTCCAACTCCAAGTCCTCCGATGCATGCGAGGATGGATGAGAATATCTGCTCTATCGCAAGCATTCTTAATACCTCTCTCATCGTAAGACCCATTGAACGATATATACCGTAAATTAATTCTCTTTCTCTTATCGTCAGTATCCAGTAGATTAGGAATCCAACAGTACATACTACCAAGGAGATTACGAAGCCTATGGAGAACATACCGTTTGTTATCTGAATAAGAGTTGAATTGCGCTTATCTTCTATGAGCTTTTCTGTTGATGTAATGGACTGAACACGTATGTTGGCGCTATCCAGATACTCACGTACTTTTTCTTCATTACATCTTTTTGAGAACTTCATCCATACTTCGTATGGTCTTGTATTAAATGCATTAACTGCAGTAGTATAGTTAGCCACAACCAGATAGTTGGATCTACTCTCCACCTTACCGTTTGAATATTCCGTATAAACCGTAGTCTCATATCCCGGGAATGCATCAACGATTCCAACAATTACGCCATTCGCATCAGCGTATGTTTTGTTACCTTCATTGACAGGTGCCATTCTTCCATATGTAACTCTGTCGCCTTCTTTTAGATTATAATCATCTGCCAGATTTCTAGAGATTATTATTCCGTTAGGAGTCTTGGCAAGTTCATTAAGATAATGGTTTAGATGGTATTCATTGAGTTCATTTTTCATCCATACGGTCTTGCCGAATTCGTCAGTCTTAACTCCCAAAAGAAGACAATTAAATATCTCCTTTTTTCCAAACTTGATAACGGCCTCATCATCTCTAATAACCTTGGTCATGCTTTCTACACCAAGTTCTTTAAGGCCTGAAAATCTCATATAATCAGGTTCTGTATATTTCCAAGAACCGGGATCCGCAGCCGATGTTTTCTTAATGGTCATTGGCCATTTTTCTGCCACTCTATAGTCACATCCGACATTGTATTTTATTCGTAATTCCATGTTCTCATTAACACTTCTTGCGAGGTTGGAATTAAAGATTCCCATTGCAATAGTCATTACAAGGAATACGCTAATAAAGCCCTGTTTTTTAGAGCTTCTTATGATTTGTAGAAATGCTACATATTCATCGGGTTTCCATTTGTTTTTACCAATCCTATATACGAGTTTTACCAAAAGATGTATAAGACGGAGCGCAAACAATCCACAGCCCAAGATGAATATCGAAGAGTTGAGGAATATAACAGGGTCAATTGTATTGCCGTTTATTACTGCCTCGATGATGGAATCTTTTTGTTTTGAATAGTTATATAAAAGATATGAAGCGAGCAAAACTATGGGAATATCCAAGAAGAACTTTTCCCAGATTGCTTTATTGCCAGATACATTCTTATGGCTTCTTCTTTCGATGATTGTAAACTTGGAAAGCGGTATTACCGGAATGGTCATAAAAAGCATGGCAAGAGCGAATGCAATTGCTGCAAATAAGAACATTCCAAGGTCCGGTCTGTATGTGGAAGTATCCTTGAAAGAGAATACCAAAAATGCATTGGTGGATGCACCAAGTTTGCAGAATAAATATCCAACAGGAATTCCTATTACCGAGCCTGTAAGCGTGATAAATGCAGACTGAACCAGGTACAAAGATATGACTTTACCACGGCTAACACCACGGCTTTTTAACATCGCAATCTCACCGGTTTCCATCTCAAGTATCTGGCCTGAAATCATATAGATGAATAAAAGTAAAAGTGCAACGATGGGAATCTCGAATGTGAACATAATCACACTGATGGATTTTTTAGTCTCATGATATGAGTATAAAAGTCCTTCGAAATTGGATGAGAAGTTCTCATTATCAATTCTGAAATGATATAAAGCCTGAAGTATCTTACCTGCATTATTCGAAGTAATATACTTGTGATTGAATATCACACTCTGATAATAAGATATGTTTCTGTATTCATTTTTTTCAAGCAAAGTATCAAAGCCTTCTTTATCAAAGAAAACATCCGTCTTAAAATCAGATAATCTTTTTTGCCAAAAGGTATCGTATTCGTCCTTTTCTTCTACAATACCGACTATTACAGTATTGATAACCTCACCAGCCCCGTAAGCTATGGATTCGTTTTTATACATCTGACCTATAACAATATTGTGTTCATCTGCCACGCTCTGTGATACAACTCCGGGAACAGCACCATTAGCGAGTGCTTCCTTAATAAGTTCATTATCACTCGAAGCCGCATCCTTGGGGAAACATCCATACTTAAGTTCTACGTGATCTTCAAAATCATCAACATAATTAAATACAATCTGCTTGGTTCCGCCCGTTAATGTATTACTTGAATATCCTGTCGAGAGACTGATAACACGCTGTTCATCGATTACAGGAATATCTACAGCTTTTATCCATGTATCTTTAATGGATTTGAGCTTTTGTAATATAGCATCCGTGTTAAGTTCTTCGTCAATTTTTCCCTCTTCAACGATAACTGCAGGATATGAATTGTATTTTTCGGTTCTTTCGGTAAAGAGTGTATCAAGTAACTTGTTTAGGCTTCCCTCCTTGAACATGGGATAGACACATAAAAATGAGCTCAACAAAATAACACCTGTCAAAAGACAGAAGTTGAGCCACTTCTTATTAAAGATTTTGTGCCTGATAAAACTTAACATTTTTGCCTACTTAACCAGAGTATCTCCTACGTTGACACCGGAAAGAACCATGTAATCTCCCAAGCCACCATTATCAGCGTATGATATATATTCTTTGCAGGGTTCGTTATTCTTTAAAACCCATACGTAACTGCTCTTTTTACCTTCGAAATCTTCCTCTACAAATACGAATTCTCTGGGTACCAATACAATGTTATTGAATCTTACCGTTTCAACCTGAGCATTGTAATTTTTAATCTCTTTATCAAAGAATGATGAATCCTTAACCTCAGCTACCAAGGATGTATCAGTATTGGTACATGTCGTTCCATACACCTTATCTCCTATGGTAAAGAAGAAAGTTTGTCCCTTGTAAAAGCTTGATACGCAGCGAGCCTCGTATGAATGATCATCATCTCCAAAGTAGAATGTGTATCCGCTTGCCGTATACTTGAAATCAGTTATTCTTACCTTATTTTCAGAATATGTAAATGAATACAATATTCTGGTATTGGCCTCGATTGTATCGCCTTTTTTATATGAAGAATGTACTTTAATGGTTCCATCCATCACAGCGTACACTGTCTCGTATCCGCTTCCGTCATCCTCTTTCTTCGCCTCGGTCAGATGCTTCTTTAAAAGAGCAATTGCACTCTCATGTTCTTTTTGTTCTCTCTGTCTTTCTATTTCGAGTTCTTCAAGATACAATTCATTGAATTTAACAGTATAGTTTTCCCTGTTAATCATATCTTCCAATATAGCCTTATCTGCATTAGCATCAGCGAGTTCCTGTGCTGTCAAAGTACCGGAATTGATGCTGTTTTTTATATCCTTTAACTTCTTCTCGTTATTGGCAGCATCTGTTTTACTGTCGTTCTTAAGTTTATTGTATTCTTCGTATCTCTCATTAAATGATGTTACTCGATTCTCATGCTCACGATCTTCTGAAGTAATATCATTCTCAAGTTCAACTATTGTACTCTTTTTCGAATCAATCTTTACCTTAAAAAGAGCGTCTCCCTTTTTAACTTCTTGGCCATCTTTTACAAATATTTCTTCTATCTCGCCTTTTTGTTTATTTGCATAACAATAGGAAGAATCATATGCTTTTTCCATATTCATGGATTGAATCTGTACATAATCATCGAGTTTGATTTCGGTTTCTTTTGATACCGTAGGAACTATCTCTTCCTGTGAATAGAGCACATACTCACCTTCACTAAGACCGCTTGTAATCTCTGTATAATGATCATCCTTCTCCCCGGTTTCAACGTATCTTTTTTCAGTGTTACCGTCTTCTTTTCTGACATACACAAATTTGCCATCTTCATCGTTTTTAAGCGAGTCATTACCAATGCATATTACATCGCGTATGTTCTTTTTCATGAAGCAAAGTATGAGAATATCTCCTGCTTTAAGATTGGCGTCTGATGTAGTTTTATATCTCTGGGTAGGATATACGCCCTGAGCTCTAAAATACGCTATCTCAGCATCGGAATAATAGAACTCGGTAATGTCTATCTTCTTGCCTTCGACAAGTGCATACTTTACATCAAAATCCTTATATTTATAGTTGTTAGCGTCAATTGAGGATTCGAGATAGATGTCATCATAATCAGTAATGATTACAACATTCTCGTTGGGATTGGCTACTAACGAGTCCTTAAGGTCCTTAATATATGTAACATATCCTGACTTTCTGGACTTGATAACGCCTTCCTTAACTATCTTGTTAAGAGACGCGATGGACTCGTTAATCTTTTCCTTTTTGAATTCATATAAAAGATCGGAATACTCCTTATCCTCTTCGTTGAGCAAAATATCATTGCCGGCATTGTCTATGTCGGTCTGAGTTCCGTCACCGAAATTCTTATCATACTTGGAATATTCCTCATTAAGATCAAGTATTTTCTTTTTTACTTCGTATGCCTTTGTATCAAAAGTATGCTCTGCTTCCAAGAGAGCGAGTTCTTTTCTTAAGTCCTCTATCTCGTTCTTGGTTGAATCAATATCTGCCTCGCAGAGTATGTCGCCTTCTTTGACATAATCTCCGAGTTTAACATTGATACTTTTTATCTTTACGCTCTTTTCAAAGAAATGGCAGTAATCGGTTCCCTTTACAATAGCGGAACTTATCTCCTGCTTGCCTATATCTCTTCTTTCAACTCTTCTGTAAGTAGTTATCTCACTCTCCGGCTCGATTAACTCTTCGTAAGCTTGAGCTGCAGGGCCACATGAAGATAAAAGTAAGGCTGCAACGGTTATATATATAATGAATGTCGCTTTTTTTAATCTCATCATTTCAAAGCCACCTCATCTCCATATTCAAGGCCACTCTTAATAACTGCCTTACCGTCCACAAAGCCTTCAACCTCTATATATCTGGCTTCTCTGTATAAGTTATCCTTAACCAAGATTACATAGTATCTGCCATTTTCTGCCTCTGATACTGCTTTTGCATCCACATATACAACGTCAATGAGAGGGTCCTTTTCTATTGTTATAGTAAATTTCTCGCCCTCTACAAAAGAGATATCTGATTTCTCAGGCCTGAAATAAACCTTGGTCTTTTGGGATGTCTCATCTTTTTCAATCTCGCTAACTTCAAGATTCATCGTCATGGTAGGAGACTCGGCTTCGTATTTATCGCCAACATTGAATGTATATTCGTCACTAATCTCTGCAAAAAAGAGCATCTCGCCACAGGATTCTGTAATAATGTCAGAGTTCTGAGGAACCTGTCCGTTAAGAAGCATCTTATTAACATATGTAATAGTTCCGCTTTCCTTAGCCTTGATGAAGCACTTATCGAGTGCACTCTGCTTTTCAGAGAGTTCTGCCTTCTTAAGCTTGATATCTTCCTCTATCATAGCAATGGTATCATCGTAGCCCTTGAGTTTCTTCTGATAGCTCTTTTTCTCATCCTCATTCATCTTGGATGTGTCCATGGACTCAACTATACCCTTAAGCTTTTGAGTATGGGTAAGCAATAACTTATCCTGCTCGAGTTTTTTGCTCACATCATTAACTTCCTTGGAGATTTTCTCAGACTTAAAAGCCACCAAAATATCGCCTGCCTCGACATAATCGCCGACAGACACATAGAGAGTCTCCAATTCAAGGTCTTTTCCTTCAATTCGATAGTTATAATGTTCAAATGGATTCTGGGATAAGGTTGTGGAAAACTGCGGAAGAATATCGCCCTTTTGTACGGTTACGGTCTCGATTGTCGCTTTCTCGTACATATCTTTCTTTAAGGGCTCAACCTTTTTTGAATTATTGGAAGCGCAGGCAAATGCACATAATAAAAGACACGGCGTCATGATAATCGCCGTCATTCTAACAATATTCGCCTTTTTTATACTCTTCTTAGCCATTTCTTCTCCGCAAATCACAGTTAAAAGTTATTTTATCACGAATGGAGGTAAAAAACATATGATTCTTTACATATTTTCTACCTACAATTCATATATATCTTTATAAACATTTGTAGTGTTTTTTGAATCTTTATGCTATAATGCATAACGAAGCGTTAAACTTAGACGCAGAAAACAAAATACTTAGGAGGTTTTGAAATGGCTTTAGTTACCACAAAAGACATGTTTGAGAAAGCCTACAACGGCGGATATGCCGTAGGTGCTTTCAACGTAAACAATATGGAAATCGTCCAGGGTATCACAGAGGCTGCTGATGAATTAAAGAGCCCCGTTATCCTTCAGGTTTCAAAGGGAGCACGTGCTTACGCTAACCACACTTTCCTTGTTAAGCTCGTAGAGGCTGCTGTTATCGAGCATCCCGACATCCCCATCGCACTTCACCTTGATCACGGTGATTCATTCGAACTTTGCAAGTCTTGTATCGACGGTGGATTCACATCAGTTATGATCGATGCATCTTCAAAGTCATTCGAAGACAACATCGCACTTACAAAGCAGGTTGTTGAATATGCTCACGCTCACGGCGTAGTTGTTGAAGCTGAGCTTGGTACACTTGCAGGTATCGAAGACGAAGTAGTAGTTGAATCCGGTAAGGAGAGCTACACACGTCCCGAAGAAGTAGAAGAATTCGTTTCAAGAACAGGTTGTGACTCACTCGCAATTGCTATCGGAACATCACACGGTGCATACAAGTTCACAGCTGAGCAGTGCACACGTAATGAAAAGGGTATCCTTGTTCCCCCGCCCCTTCGTTTTGACGTACTCGAAGAGTGCATGAAGAAGCTTCCCGGCTTCCCCATCGTTCTTCACGGTTCATCTTCAGTTCCTCAGGAATTCGTTAAGATGGTTAACGATTTCGGCGGAAATATGCCTGATGCTGTTGGTATTCCTGAAGAGCAGCTTCGTAAGGCAGCTACACTCGCTGTATGTAAGATCAATATCGACTCAGATATCCGTCTTGCTATGACAGGTAACATCAGAAAGTACTTCGCAGAGCATCCCGATCACTTCGATCCTCGTCAGTACTTAAAGCCCGCTCGTCAGGCTGTTAAGGATATGGTTGCTCACAAGATCGTTGACGTACTTGGTTCTAACGGTAAGGCTTAATCATAATCTTCAAGATAAAATACAAAAATCGGAAGTGGCAACACTTCCGATTTTTTATTGTCTTTTTCTAATATGCCCAAATCACATTTTTAAAAATTTTTTAAATGGAACGCATCAGGAACGCATAAGCCATTCATAAGGAACCCTGTGTCCATAAAATATGTGTTATCGACCGAAATGCGGTCCGTAAAAAAATTTTGGAGGAAATTAAATATGTATTTTGATTCAATCGCAAAAATCATTTCCGAACGTACAGGATGTGATGTCTCAACAATTAAACCCGAAAGTAAAATCTTTGAGCTCGGTATCGACTCACTCGACACCGTAGAACTTCTTATGAGTCTCGAAGATGAAATCGGATTCGAAATCGATCTAGATCAAAAAGTAGAAACTATCGACGATCTTGATAAATTCATCCAGAAAAGACAATTGCAGAAGGCATAACGAAATGATCAAATCTTCTATTTGCGAGATGATTGGTATAAAATATCCAATCTTTCAAGGCGGTATGGCGTGGATTTCAGACGGAAAACTCGCCGCTGCCGTTTCTGAGGGCGGAGGACTTGGTATTATTGCCGCAGGAAATGCCCCCGGTGAATATGTCAGGGAACAAATTCGTATAGCCAAAAATCTCACTCAAAAACCAATCGGAGTAAACATCATGCTTTTAAGTCCCTACGCCGATGAAGTGGCTCAAGTAGTCATCGAAGAGAAAGTAAACGCAGTTACTACGGGCGCAGGCAATCCTTCCAAGTATATTAAGGATTGGATAGCATCAGGGATAAAAGTAATACCCGTAGTTGCATCTGTAGCCATGGCAAAACTAATGACCAGGCTCGGTGCTGACGCTTTAATTGCAGAAGGCGGCGAAAGCGGCGGACATGTAGGAGAACTGACTACAATCGTTCTCGTTCCGCAAATATGTGATGCCACCACATTGCCTGTAATCGCAGCAGGCGGAATAGGAAACGGGAGAGGTGTCGCGGCAGCTTTTATCCTCGGAGCAAGCGGAGTTCAAATGGGAACTCGATTTTTGAGTGCTTATGAATGCTCAATTCATCCTGTATATAAAGAAAAAATACTGCATGCCACAGATCTTTGTACGATGGTTACAGGAAAAAGACTGGGCCATCCTGTCAGAAGTTTAAGAACTGCTTTTGCAAGAGAATATCTCAAAGCCGAATACTCTGACATTACTGATGACAACCTCGAAAAACTCGGCATGGGAGCCCTTAAAGCAGCAGTTATTGACGGTGACAATGAGAAAGGCTGTTTTCTTGCCGGTCAGATAGCTTCAATCGTTAACAAGGAACAAAGCGCGGCTGAAATAATCAGGGAAGTGATGGAAGAAGCTGAACCTATACTTAAAAAATCCGTAGAATTGGTGGAATAAGAATGAACAACAGTAATAGTTTAAAGGGTAAAATCGCCGTCATAACAGGCGGTTCAAGAGGAATCGGAGAAGCAATTACATACAGACTTGCCTCTCTCGGAGCCGATGTGGCTGTAATATATGCAGGCAATGAAGAAGCTGCTGAAAATGTATGCAAAAAATGCGAGAAAGATTTTAATGTCAAGGCAAAATCATACCGCCTGGACGTTTCTGATTATAACAAAGCAAAAGAAACCGTTTCGAAAATAAAAAATGATTTCGGTACGGTTCATATCCTTATCAACAATGCAGGAATCACAAAAGACGGTCTTCTTGCAATGATGAAAGAAGTCGATTTCGATGCGGTTTTGGATACCAACCTTAAAGGTGCTTTCAATATGATACGTCATATAAGCGGCTTATTTATCCGTAATCACGAAGGTTGTATTGTAAATATCTCATCAGTTGCCGGAATAATGGGCAATCCGGGCCAGTGTAATTATTCGGCTTCCAAGGCAGGTCTTATCGGATTGACAAAATCAATCGCCAGAGAACTTGCCCCAAAGGGAATCAGATGTAATGCCATCGCTCCCGGTTTTATTGCCACGGCAATGACCGAAGATCAAACCGACAATCCTCTTTTAGAGAGAATCCCTTTAGGGAAAATGGGAAGCACCAAAGACGTTGCCGATGCAGTTGAATACCTTGTTTTTGCATCATATGTAACGGGCGACATTATAAAAGTAGACGGCGGAATCGCCATGTAAAAAAGTAAGAAAAGAGACTTGAAATGAATAATAGTTTAAAACGAATTGCAGTTACGGGCATGGGCGCTGTTACTCCCGTGGGCAATAATGTAAAAGAAACATGGGAAGCACTTAAAAACGGCAAGAACGGTATCGCACCCATAACCTTTTTTAACACCGATAATTTAAAAGCTAAACTTGCTGCAGAAGTAAAAAACTTCGATCCCTCAAAATACCTTGATGTTAATGAGGTTCTTCGTACAGACCGTTTTACGCAACTTGCTTTGGTTGCCGTAGAAGAAGCCGTGGCAGAAAGTAAAATAAAAGGTAATGTAGACCCTGACAGACTAAGTGTAATATTCGGAACAGGTATCGGAGGAATAACCACTTTTGAGACCGAACACACAAAATATTTGGAAAAAGGTCCCAGACGTGTGTCCCCTCTCTTCGTTCCGATGATGATTGCCAACATGGCATCCGGTATGATTGCCATCAAACACGATTGCAGAGGAAGCGCTATGCCGGCAGTAACCGCATGTGCATCCGGTTCCAATGCTATCGGTGAAGCAATGAGGCTCATACGACACGGTTATTCGGACGCAGTTATTACAGGAGGAACCGAGGCTGCCATATGCGCTTCCGCAATAGCAGGTTTTTCAAATATGCAGGCCCTCTCCACTTCTGATGATCCGAATGCTGCTTCTCTTCCTTTTGATAAAAGAAGAGGCGGTTTCGTTATCGGAGAAGGTGCCGTTTCTTTAATTCTCGAAGAATACGAGCATGCCGTAAAAAGAGGCGCACCAATCTACGGAGAAATCTGTGGATACGGTTCTACATGCGACGCATATCATATAACCGCTCCTCACCCCGAAGCAAGAGGAGGTTCGGGCGCTATGAAACTGGCTTTAAACGAAGCAGATTATACCGAAGATGATGTCGTATACATTAATGCGCACGGCACAGGAACTCCCATGAATGATGTATTGGAAACTCTAGCCATCAAACTTGCTCTCGGCGAAGAAAAAGCAAAAGAGGCATTAATCAGTTCGACAAAATCCATGACCGGACATATGCTGGGTGCGGCAGGTGCAATAGAAGCCTTGGCTTGCATAATGGCTCTTAAGGAAAAAATAATCCCTCCTACACTCAATCTGAAAGACCCGGATGAAAAATGTGACCTGAATTACGTTCCCGGCAAAGCCGTCAAAGCAGACATTACACTTGCACTATCGAATTCACTCGGATTCGGTGGTCACAACGCGTGCCTTGCCTTCAGAAAGGTATCATCATGAATAAAGAAGAAATAATGAAAATCCTTCCGCACAGAGATTCGATGTTGCTTATCGATGATTCGGATAACATTAACGGAACTGCAATAGGACATTATCATGTGCGCGGAGACGAATTTTTTCTTAACGGGCACTTTCCCGATAATCCGATTGTTCCCGGAGTAATCCTATGCGAAATGATGGCACAAAACGCATGTGTTCTTATGCAAGGACGACTCCCCAAAGGTGCAATACCCGTCTATACCGGTCTTAACAACGTGAGATTTCGTTCTCCTGTCAAGCCCGGTGACACAATCGAATTAAAATGTGAAATCACCCGTTCGAAGCATCCTTTTTATTTTGGTAAAGGAAGTGCTTCGGTAGAAGACAGACTTTGTATGTCAGCCGAATTTTCATTCGCCGTCACAGGAGCATAAATACTATGAGCATCAGTCAGTTATACTGTCACGAGATTACGGACGAAAACGGTGCATTAACCGATATAATCACAAATTATCCTTATAACTTTAATTTCGGCTACGATGTCGTAGACCTTCAGGCAGAAAAAGAACCCAACAAAAGAGCACTCGTCTGGTGTAACGTCGCGGGCGATGAACATATCTTTTCTTTTTCTGACATAAAAAAATACAGCAATAAAATGGCAAATGTTTTTTTATCACACGGTATAGGCAGAGGTTCCAGAGTAATGCTTGTATTAAAAAGACATTACGAATACTGGTTTGCAGTCATCGCACTTCATAAAATCGGTGCACTCGCCATACCTGCATCGCATATGCTTACGGTCAGCGATTACACATATCGCATTAACGCATGCAAAGCAGATGCCATTATCTGTACCTCTCAAAACGAAATACCTGAAAAGATTAAAGAAAGTGTATCGGAAAGCAACCTTAAAGTTACACTGTGGTGCGTACAAAACGATATAGACGGCTTTTATAATCTTACCAAACAGACGGAAAAAGCAAGTGATAAACTAAACAGGATTTTGACGCTTGCAACAGATCCGATGCTTATGTATTTCACTTCCGGAACTACCGGCTATCCAAAGGGTGTTATACACAATTATACTTATCCTTTGGCTCATATAATAACCGCCAGATACTGGCAACAAACAGAAAATAACGGTCTCCACTTTACTGTGGCCGAGACCGGATGGGCAAAAGCTTCCTGGGGCAAATTGTACGGACAATGGCTCACAGGCTGCGCCGTGATGGTTTATGATTTTGACAACTTTGAACCGAGGCAGCTTATTAACGTCATAAACAAATACGGTGTCACTTCCTTTTGCGCTCCGCCTACGGTTTATCGTTATCTCGTTCGTAAAGGGATTCCGAAGATGCCTTCGCTTAAGCATGCTTCTACAGCCGGAGAGATGCTTTCTCACGATGTATTCCGTAAATTCCATGAACAAACAGGGCTTACCCTTTGTGAAGGATACGGACAAACCGAGACTGCTTTGCTGATTGCTAACCTTAAAGGGAGAAAAAACTCAGAAGGCTCAATAGGAATCCCCTCTCCTCTTTACAAAGTTGAACTTCACAACAAGGAAGGCAAAATAGCCTCTCCCGGTGAATTGGGAGAAATTGTAGTTGTACCCAAAAATGATGCATCGCAATTAGGAATCTTTAATGCGTATCTCGATAACGACCAGCAGTATGAGTATGTCTGGCGAGACGGCGTATATCATACCGGCGACGCCGCTTATACAGACGAGAACGGCGTGTTTTATTTCCATGGTCGTTTTGATGACATTATAAAAACAGGCGGTTTTCGTGTAGGACCTTATGAAGTGGAACATGTCCTGCTCGAGCATCCTGCGGTAGCCGAATGCAGCGTAATAGGTGTACCAGATTCTTTAAGGGGCCAGGCAATAAAGGCTGTCGTAGTACTCGACAATGAGTACTCGCCTTCCGGAAATCTTGAAAAAGACATAAAGGAATTTTGCAACAAGAAACTGGCCGAGTATAAATGGATACGTCTTATCGAGTTCGTAAAAGAAATGCCCAAAACCATAAGCGGCAAAACAATAAAACCCGCTCTAAGAGGATGATTGTTCTTTATGCGTAATTTACTTTGCAAGTTGAAAAGAATAATTAGCTTATGTTAAAATTCTTCATTGGAATCAATACTTCAAAGTCCAAACTAAAGGAATATACATGAACAATACACCCAAAAGAGCCGAAGACATACTAAACTATCAGATTAACGGCTTTCATCAATATATCTTCGACGATAATGTCCACTTATGTTTTGTAAGTAAAAACTTTCTGGAAATGACAGGTTACAAAGAAGACGAACTCCTTGATGAGAGCAAAGATTTATATTCTCTTCTCGTTCATCCCGAAGATTTAAAAGTATATTCTTCTATGATAGAAAAAGTGCGTAACACCGAAGCCGGTGTGACCGCCAAATATCGTCTGATCAAAAAAGACAAGAGCGTTATCTGTGTATCGGATACTTTAACCGGTATTAAATCCGAAGACGGAAAGCTCCTTGTCTCTTCTTATCTTACAGACATTCCTGAATTCAGTGAACAAAAAAGCTACCTAAAAGCTTTAAGCGAAGTTTATGATAAAATCTTCGAATTCAATACGGTAAACAATACTGTTAAATGTCTTTACAGCAACAATTTTTCCATATTCAAACAAATAGAAAACATTCCTCTGCCTCTTGATGAGGCACTCGATAAATGGATTATGGATTCGGTTGACGAGAATGACAGAAATTCTGTTATTTCCTTCTTTTCGGATTTTAGAAACAAAAAATTCTATGAACCCGGCGCCAAACCCCCTCAGATTACATACAGAGCACTGGCGTCAGATCATGTATACAGGCAGTTTGGCGGTGTATTTATTAAGGTAACCGAATCGGAGGAATATTATTGCTGCAGACGAATTCATGATTCCGAAGAAGTGGAAGATCTTAAAAATGAGACTCTTCGCTTAAAAGAAAACATGAAAGACCTTGTAATGAAATTCTCGGACGGATTAGCTGCTTTTGAAGTGTCTCCGGAAGAATTTGTGAAACCTCTTTACGCAAGTGAAAACGTATGCGAATTCTTTGGTTACTCTAATGAAGAATGGATTCCGTTAACCAAGAAATATACCCCTTGGGAAGAATTCGTTTCACGAAGTGAAGCATCTAACGAAGAATTCTTCAGCATTCTTATAAACGGTGAAGCAGAATTTACATATTTTGATTACAAATCGGAAACACAAAGAAAAATACGAGCCGTATGTACTCAAAAAGACATGTATGTAAAATCTCCCAGGTACATAGTCCTGTATTCGGTTGATGAAAATGGAAATAACAGTAAAAAAGTAACAGCCGAAAACCATAACGTATCGATACGCACCTTTGGCTACTTCGATGTGTTCGTAGACAACAGGCCGATAGCTTTCAGAAATAAAAAATCAAAAGAACTCCTGGCTATACTTATAGACAGAAAAGGCGGATTCGTAACTTCCGAAGAAGCCATAGGCTTTTTATGGGAAGACGAACCTGCCAATACTCTTACTCTTTCAAGATATAGAAAAGTTGCACTTCGTTTGAAAAATACACTTGAAGAATACGGTGTATCGGATATCCTCGAAACCATTGACGGAAAGAGACGCATCGTAATCGAAAAAATTCAATGCGATTTGTATGATTACATCTCCGGCAAAGAAGAATACTCTCAACTTTTCAAAGGAAGCTACTTGACCAATTACAGTTGGGGAGAAACTACTCTCGGAGAATTGCTCAATTCATAGTAAAAAACCGTACATATTTTTCAAAACTGTGTATTGGAGATTATACAATATATTGATTCGAAAAATAGTTTACATAATATACATTATTCACCGAAAATCCGCCAAAACAGTGCCTCAAGGCGCTAAAAGTAAAATTAAATCCAGATTTAACTTTCTGTCTTTTCGGTTGAATCCTCATTTACTTTTTCTTCTTCGGATGCCAAATCTTCATTTTCGGCCTCTTTTTGCTCTTCTTCCTTCCTAGCTGTCTCGGGATCTCTCTCCATTTTCAACATATAGTTGTCGGCCGGCATGGGCTTATCGTACACATAACCCTGTATCATGTCGCATCCTTGCTTAGCTAAGAACTCAACTTGCTCTCTCTCTTCGACACCTTCAGCGACGGTAACCATGTTGAGATTCTTGGCAAGTTTGATTGCTTCGGATACTACTATCTCACCTCTGCCTCCACTGACCTCTCCTCTGAAGAACTCAGCATCAAGTTTTAATACATCAAGGGGCATATCCTTTAATGAGTTAAGAGATGAGTAACCTGAACCGAAGTCATCCATGGAAACCATGAAGCCATATTCCTTGAGTTTAAGGATGGTATCAATCATAACCTTCTTGTCATCAAAGAAGGCGCTCTCGGTAACCTCAATCTCGATTAAGTTATGAGGTGTGCCAATCTTATCAACGCACTCTTTTATCTGGTAAGCAAGATCATTCTCAATAAAATGAGCTCGTGAAACATTTACGGATATAGGTACGCATTCATATCCTGCATCAAGCCATGCCTTCTGATCTCTTGCCACGTGCTCTATCATGTAATGGTCGATATCAGGAATAGCTCCGTTTTTCTCAAGGATGGGGATAAATTCACCGGGATTCTTGAATCCAATCTCATCATCGGGACAGTTCCATCTGATAAGGGCCTCAGCTCCTCTAAGCTTATCCGTCTTAGGGTCATACTTGGGCTGATAGTATACAACAAACTCTTCGTTGGCAATCGCCTTTTTGAATCTGTTCATTACTTCCTCAACCCATCTCTGCTCGGATACAAGTTTCTCATCATAGAATGCTATTCCTGAATCATCGCAATCAGAGAGCGTATCACGCGCAGTGCAGGCATTGTTGTATTCTCTGTCGATATCTATGTCTTTTCTGGCTACTATCTTTCCGTTCTGTTTGATTACTTCCATAGGATATACTCCTATATGGAATGTAAGTCTGTGCTGAGTATCTATCTTTTCAAGCTTTTCAAGAAGTTCCTTAATTCTGGCTTCAAGTTCTTCTCTTGTATTATACTTAAACATCAGGGCAAAATTGGCTGATGCATAATGACCGGCTGCTTCGGGCTTTCTCTTAATCATCTCATTTAGGATGCCATCCACCTTAACAAGCAGCTGCTCACCCTCTGTCACGGAATGACATATACAGTAATTGCGATACTTAACCAATACTACGTCCAGTACGGCAAAGTTCATCTTTTTCTTTCCCTTTAAGAGGCCTTGTGCACGGGTAGCAAACCACATCCAGTTGTTACCGCCCGTAACTGGATCCGTGTAAAACACTTTATTAATCTTTTTCTGGCTTATGACACTCGATATAAGATTAATCAAAAGTGCAAGCACAATTATCGATACCAGACCTATACCCGCCAAGAAGAAGATGAATATATACATCGCATCGGAAAAGTATATCTTAAGATTGGCTTTGCCATAGAAAACCTGAGTACCGTTTTTAACATCTATTGCAATCCATACCGGCAGTTCAACCGAGGACTCTCCTCTGTTAACGGCTATATTGGTGTTGTCTGACAGATTGTTCAACAACTTGACTATTGTCAAAAAATCGATTTTGATTTCGCCGCCCTCATCGATATATACGAAGTCCTCTGTAGTCTTGTCCACATATATGGTAATATCCTGATTAAGACGTGTGGAATCCGAATCACTGTTGATTCTCGGAAGCGTAACCTTACCGTTGGAGTTGCCTATTGTATTCTCGCCGTTTTTATATATGGTTTTTCCGTGCATATCAGATATGCAGTAAGTTCTTCCTTCCTCATTAAGAAGAGAATACACACCTTCATCCGAAGCTGCATCGTACATCTTGGCCATATAAGATACCGCTTTGTACTCCTCTGTAAACTTGGAATCAACAATATAGCTGATAAGCATACTGGAGAACAGAGTAATCAGAAAATCTGAAATAAGCGCTATAAAAACGCACATGATAAGAGTTAATCCTATCTTGTTCTTTCTTAACCTCTGATACTTCTTTTTCTTCTTAACCTGCTTCTTTCTGGCCTTTTCTTTTTTTATTTGCTCGTTAATTGAGGCCGTGTCCTTATTAATCGGTTCTGCCTTCTCAAATTCCTGAGACATATTCCCGTCCTTGTTGTTTTCAACTTCCGCTTGCAGATTGTTTTTGATCTCTTCCATTTTCATCCTCAAAATAAAATAGTTTTCGAATCAAACCTCATTTTCATTATATGTATTTATTTTACAGCGTTAAACCGCTAATTATGAAAAATAAGTCAGGATAATTCATTAAATTTCTTCATAACATTAATCATGTATTCAGATATGCAACAAAGTATGGCTCCGATTGTGTAGCATAAAAAATCTACAATTGAGAAACCTGTTCCTATTATTATACGAAGAAGTCTGTTCGTTATTCCGAATCTGTCACAAAATCCCCACAATTGAAGGAACTCTACAGCATACGCGAATACCAATACCGCTGTCGGAAGTATATACCATTTGGCAGGCTTATCGGGAGTAATGGTTCGAATTATCGTATATATAAGGATAACAACCAACACATCGCCCAGGTAATTACGTATCCAGCCTGTCGCAAACATACCGATTATTATTTCTATTGCCAAAAGCAACACAGATGTCACGCCAAATATCAGTCTTTTCATAAAGCAATTATATCATAAAATGCACTATTGAAACCTATCAAGAATTGATTCTAGTTTTTCCCAATTCAAACAACGATGTTTTAGTTGTTTACTAACTTTTTTATTCTTAGTCATCTTATATAATTTGTTTGCTTTCTTGATTATTATATCTTGATTTTTTCTACAGTAATTCAGTTGATTCGATACCAATTCTTTATACCTTTTCGTTTCCGGTAAATCACCTGGTTTATTTGAAATATCAACTCTCTTTAACAAATCCTTTCTTACCGGAATCATATTATTGATATCCAACACTCCTATGATTTTACCCTTATCATCCAGTATTTTATGAAAATCAATATCGTTCTTCATTTTCAAATGTTTTTCTTTGGGTGAACTAAGTGGAATACAATACTCCTTATAGCAAATAAAAAAAGCCATCAAAAAATATCGACGGCTTTATACTTCCACTTTTGAAATGATATGTCTCACGGTAGGATTCACCGCTATTAAATAATTGCCACTTCAATGGTTCCCCATTCAGTAGGCCTCACTGCTTGCTCATATTATACGTACGTTATTTGTTATCGTCAATACTCTTTTCAAGCCTCATGCTCTCGGATGATTGCACG
>JAEEGJ010002647.1_pt1 | contig 84890 bp, 85 predicted proteins | sample 8958761 | NCBI WGS metagenome assembly JAEEGJ01 (sample SAMN16246546, study PRJNA631951) | gut metagenome | biome: gut microbiome; feature: rumen; material: RS-attached | host: Bos | place: Iran: Karaj | collected 2018-10
GGAGCCGCCCGCGGCGTAGTGCGCGCGCATCGCCGCGATGAGGGGCGAGCAGGCGGCGAGCGCCTTCGACCCGGGCATTCCGCCCGGGAAGATCATCACATCCTCCGCCGTCGTGCCGGCGGGATTCGTGTCCAGCTCCGGCAGGAACGCCTCGGCCGTGACCAGGATCCCGTGGGAAGATTCGACTTGCGGGTCGTCCGTCAGGGCGACCAGGCGCGTGGCCGCGCCCCCGCGGCGCAGCACGTCGTTGGTGGCGAGGGCCTCGACATCCTCGAAGCCGTCCGCCAAAAAGATGTTCACTCCTTTCATAATACCACAAAAATAAGCAAAAAAGCCCGATTCTCGAAAAAGATGCTTATCTTTGACTCTCGCATAATTATAAGGAAAATAACCATGAAGAAATTCATCTCCCTTTGCGTCGCGGCGGCCCTTCTCCTGCCGGTTCAGGCGGGCGCCCAGGTGTTCAACCATCTTTCCCTCGGCATCGGCGGCGGCACGGACGGCCTCGGCCTCCAGCTCGCAGCGCCCCTCGGCAGCCACGTCGACCTCATTGCCGGCTACGGCCTCGGCCTCGGCCTGATCCAGGTCCAGGCCGGCCAGATCAGCGTCCCGGACCATCCCGGCAGCGCCACGTCCTCCAATGTCAGCGTTCCCCTCAAGCTCGGCTTCGGCATGAACGAAGGCCGGCTCCTTTTCAATATCTACCCCGGTAAGAGCGGCTTCCACTTCACCGTGGGCGCCTACATGGGCTCCTCCCACGTCCTGAAGGCCAAGCTCGCCGGCATGCCTTCCGTCTACAACACGGTCGGCATCGACGTGGACGGCTACCTCGTCAAGGCGAACAACGGCCAGCTCGACCTCTCGCTCTGCGCCAACGGCATCGGCGCCCACGCCTTCGCCGTCAAGCCTTACGTCGGCATCGGCTACGGCCGCGCCATCCCCAACAAGGCCGTCAGCTTCAGCGTCGACCTCGGCGCCCAGTACCAGGGCAAGCCCACGGTCTGGGCCAAGGGCGAAGGCCTCACCGGCCGCATCGAGGAGGTGCAGATCACGGAGAAGCAGCTCTCCGACATCGGCAAGCTCCAGGAAGAAGTCGGCAAGTACGCGTCCTTCTGGCCTACGCTCACCTTCCATCTGTATATCAAGCTCTTCTAATAAATTAGCGATATGAAAAAGATCCTTTTCGCCCTCGTAGCCCTGCTTCCCCTGCTCGTTTCCTGCGGCAAGGACAGCAAAGGCGATAACAAGTTCGAAGACCCTCACTTCATCCAATACGCCGGCAAGCTCGTCCCGAACACCTACGTTCCGGCCGCCAGCTCCCTGACCAAGGCCAACGGCCTCATCGGCATCCTCAAGTCCATTGAGTTCACCGAGAGCGGCCTCTACGTGGTCGGCAGCCTGATTGACGGCAAGGTGCAGTTCACCACCGGCACCTACACGGTCAACGGCAACACCTACAACCTCAACAACTTCGGCACGGTCGAGCTCACCGTCACCGGCGGCAGCACGGCCTCGGTGATCATCCACTACCTCAGCGGCCTCACCGAGACGCTCCTCGCCGACTTCCGCCGCGCCACCGGCACCAACGTCGCCTACCGCGGCTGGACGATCGACAAGACCCGCGTCACCATCAACGGTTTCCACACCCCGGCGACCGCCGACTTCGTGGGCTGCAACTTCGACGAGATGGCCAAGTTCCTCAATGACAACGGCCACAAGGGCTCCCTGCTGCCCTCCGGCAGCCTGAAGTCCGTGTCCATCACCGGCGCCGGCTCCATCATCTTCGGCTACTCCGACAGCACCGCCGACATCGGCATCTGCACGGTCAACGGCAATTCCGTCAACTTCTCCTGGGAGAGCGGCAACCGCCTCCTGGAGGTCGAGGACGGCAAGGCCACCATCGACTACATGGACGGCAAGTGCATCCTGACCATCGAGGCCGCCCTCAAGGGCTCCACCACCTCCGGCGTCGTCACCTTCGTGATGTCCCCGATGGCGTAACAGCTTATTCCTCGTCCGGAAGGGTAGGGGCGGCGGAGGGGTTGATGTAGGGGTCGGCGTCGTTGCGGACGACCGTCGTCTCCAGCAACAGCGTGTCCCGATCCGTGGGCCCGAGCTCAAAGACCGTACACTCGGCGGGCACTAACACTGTCTCCCCGGCCTTCAGCGCAAAATCGAGCTTCTGGTCGCCGGCCAGCGGAAGCCGGATCACCGCGGCGCCCTTGACGCAGCTGTACAGCAGGAACGGGCCGACTTCTCGGCTGATCTCCAGCGCGGTGTTCAGCGGAATGCGGTCCACCCGCAGCTGCGGCAGGTCCACCAGGCGTTCCGAACCCGGGGCATCGCCTTTCCCTATAGTCATTCCAGGCTTGACCTGGAATCTCCGATAATCAATCCAATCCAGCGCATCCACCAGCGTCAGCGCCGTGTCGAACTCGTCCGGGTGCACCTCCTCGCCCCAGCCGCACAGGCAGAAATCCATCGGGGACGATTCCCCGATCTCCAGGATCTCCACGTCGCCGCAGGCGGCGTGCGGCGTCCCCGCGGGGATGAGCAGGCACTGTCCGGCGTGCGGCGCGACCGCGTTCATCACATCCTCGATGCTGTTATCCAGGCACTTGGCGTACACCTCCGCGGCGTCGGTGTCGCGCCGGAAGCCCACCAGCAGGCGGGCGTCCGCCCCGGCGCGCAGCACATACCACACCTTCTCCTTCCCCAGGAAATCATAGCGCTGGGCGGCCGTCTCGTCGTCCGGATGCACCCGGAGCGGCATCCGGCCGTGCACGCGCAGATGCCGCACGCACACCGGGAACTGCCGGCCGTAATACTCATATACATTATCCCCGACCACGCGGTCGAGATACGTGTCCATCACCTCGGCGAGGCTGTTGCCCGCCAGCCAGCCCTCGCGGACCAGCGAATCGCGGTAGCCCAGGTCCGCGAGCTTGAATTCCTCGCTGCCCCAGGGGTAGTCGTCCTGCAGCGTGCAGAACTTGAACGGATATAATTTCTTCTCTTCTTCCATACGCTGCAAAGTTACGAAAAAAGCTTATCTTTGCATTTACGGTTAGTCATTAAGCAAAATGAAACAGAAGCTTCACCCCTCCACCCTCTGCGTCCAGGCCGGCTATGAGCCCGCCAACGGCGAACCTCGGCAGATGCCGATCATCCAGAGTACGACCTTCAAATACACCACCTCCGACGAGATGGGCCGCCTCTTCGACCTCGAAGCGTCCGGCTACTTCTACACCCGCCTCCAGAACCCGACCAACGACCGGGTAGCGGCGCGTCTGGCGGCGCTCGAAGGCGGCGTGGCGGGCATGCTGACCTCCTCCGGCCAGGCGGCGAACTTCTTCGCCTGCTTCAACATCTGCGAGGCCGGCGACCACATGATCACCACCTCGGCGATCTACGGCGGCACCTACAACCTCTTCGGCGTCACCTTCCCGAAGATGGGCATCGAAGTCACCTTCATCGACCAGAACGCCTCCGACGAGGAGATCGAGGCGGCCTTCCGGCCCAACACCAAGCTCCTCTTCGGCGAGACGCTCACCAACCCCGGCGTGCGCGTGCTCGATATCGAGCGCATGGCGCGCATCGCCCACAAGCACGGCGTGCCCCTCATCGTGGACAACACCTTCCCGACGCCGGTGCACCTCCGCCCGATCGAGTGGGGCGCCGACATCGTCACCCACTCCACCACCAAGTACCTCGACGGCCACGGCACCACCGTCGGCGGCGCCATCATCGACAGCGGCAACTTCGACTGGGAGGCGCACGCGGAGAAATTCCCCGGCCTCACCACCCCGGACGAGTCCTACCACGGATTAACGTATACGAAGAAATTCGGCAAGCTCGCATATATAACCAAGGCCACCAGCCAGCTGATGCGCGACCTCGGTTCCATCCAGAGCCCGCAGAACGCCTTCTACCTGAACCTCGGCATCCAGACCCTCGCCGTCCGCGTGAAGCACATCTGTGCTTCGGCCCAGCAGATCGCCGAATTCCTGGCTGCCCAGCCTTCCGTGAAATGGATCCAGTACCCCGGCCTCCCGTCCGATCCCGACCACGCCCTCGCGCAGAAATACATGCCTGACGGCACCTGCGGCGTGATGGCCCTCGGCCTCAAGGGCGGCCGCGACGCCGCGATCCGCTTCATGGACTCCCTGCAGCTGGTCACCATCGAGACCCACGTCGCCGACTGCTACACCTGCATCCTGCATCCGGCCTCCCACACCCACCGCCAGCTCTCCGACGCCCAGCTCCACGAAGCCGGCATCGACCCCGATCTCATGCGCCTGAGCATCGGCCTCGAAGACCCCCGCGACATCATCGAGGATCTCAAGCAGGCCCTCGCCGCCGCCGGCCTGTAGATAGCCGTCTGCTAGTACGGTAGTCATTCCGGGCTTGACCCGGAATCTCCGACAGGTGTCCACAAAATCGACCACTGGTGAGGAAAAAGTGGACACCTGTCGGCCAAAACACCCCATTTCGGCAAAAACCAGGGGGAGGTGTCCAGAAATATTGCGTAGAATGGCGATTTTCTGTACACCTGTGTCGTCCTACCCGGAGTTGACAGGCCAGGGGAGGAGGATGGGTTGCCTGTTTTTCGTAATTACCTGTGATTGAACACTTTCTGAAAGTAACCAGGTTCCAAAGTCCCCGGTTACCCTAGCAAGTATTTGATTGATAGTCGTTTATGAAAAACGGGCGTTCTGTCGGGTGAGGTAGTTTTGGGGCTGTCGCCGCCTCCCGAGAAACCCCGCATACTGCAAGTAACGGTACAAATCTCCGACCGTCACTTGCGAAAACGGCCTTTTTTGCAAGTAGCGGTACATTTTTCAGACCGTTACTCGCACTCGGACAGATGATATAGGTGGCAGTTTCCCTGGTCTGGGCTGTCGCCGCCGGAATATACGATTTCCGGCGGCTCCCGCGGGTGATCATTGTGCTGGCCGTCGGGTTTGTTGAACTGGAAGTGCATGGAGGCACCGCCGCCTCCCATTACGGTGGTCGGCGGCTGCAAGGCGGGCGGTTCGGAGAGCCATGGGGGCTCTCCGACTCGCCCGCTTGCTGCCCGGTCCAGCGGGCAGGAAAGGAAGAAATGTGCTTCTCGGCAACCTCCAGGTACGATTTCGACCCGAACGGCCCCAGGCAACAGGCGTGGCGTCGCGAGCCGTGCGGTGGGTAGAGCGTAGCGAAGTCCGCACCAGCGGACCGACGCGGTCCCGGGACTTTGGCGAAGACAAAGTCGGAAAGGGACTTGAGCGGCGCAGGGGGTTACAGGGGGCGGAGCCCCCTTCATAGATGGGAGGCGGTGAGCGCCCCAACAACAATGGAATTCTGTGAGCTGGACGTGATTAGTAGGATTTCGCCTAGAGACAAAGACGTAAAGTGCTGTCTATTAGCTAGTTGCTGCCCACGGAACGATGAGGGGCGGCGAGCAGGGAGACTGCGAAGCCGACGGCCGCGACGCCGAGGGCGGTCCAGAGGATGTCGGCGGGCTGGAGGACGACGGGGTAGGCCTGGAGGAAGAAGCCGCCGGGCATCTTGACAAAGCCATAGTGTTGCTGGGCCAGGGTCAAGGCCAGGCCAACAACGAGCCCGGCTGCCAAGCCAATCAACGATACCAGCCAGCCTTCCCAAACAAATATGCTGCGTACAAGTCGGTCGTTGGCGCCCATCGCTCGCAACGTCTCCATGTCACCGCGTTTGGCAATCGACAGCATTGACAAAGACCCAAAAATGTTGGAAGCAATAATTATTACTACAAACAACAAAATCAAATAGATAGCCAACTTCTCGTACCGCATCATCTTATACAGAGCCGGCTGCTGCTGGACCCTATCTTGCACCAAGAAGTCCGGGCCTAACAGTTCCTGCAGTTCCCGCAGGAACTTCCGGCCCGTCCGAGTAGAGGAGAGGCCGCGGTTATTAGAAGGGGAGGACACAGTCTGGTTATTGGAAAGGGAGGCATTCTGGCCGGAATTGGATTCGATCCGATTGTCGGAGTCGGTCTGGCTGGAAGAGGCGGCAGTATAGTCGGAGTTGGACTCGGTTTGGTTGGAGGCTAGTCTTAGTTCGATGCCGGAGACTTCATCGGTCAAGCCCAGCAGATGTTGCATCTGGTCAATGGGGACAACGATCAGTTCTTCGTCGGTGGTGGCGTTGAGGCTGACGAGGGCGGCGGGGTGGAGCTTGACGCTGCCGAGCGCCGAGGTGGGGCCCATGACGGGGATGCGGGCGCCGCGGCGGGGGTAGTAGAGCGTGAGCGGCTCGACGAAATAGGGGCGAATGCCCATTTCGCGGGCGAGCGCGACGCCCACCGCCGCCTGCGGCAACGCGCCGTCATGCAGCGCGAAGGCGCCCTCGACGACGTGGTCCGCGAGCCGCGACTCCGCCTCATACACCGCGTCGACGCCCTTCGCGCGGGCCAGCTGCTGCCGTCCACCGTAGGCGACGAACACCTGCTCCTCGACCACGCTGCAGATCTGCTCCACGCGCGGATCCTCCAGCAGCGCGTCGAACGCCGGCCCGGACGGCACGAAGAACTTCCCGGTCGCGGGCGTCACGAGCACGTCCGGCGACAGGTCGGAGAGGCTCTGCTCGATGACGCGGTCGAAGCCGTTGTAGACCGAGAGAATGAGAATGAGTGCGGCCGTGCCGACGGCCATCCCGATGGCGCTCAGCGTCGAAATCGCGTGGATCACGCCCAGCGACTTCCGGGCCACCAGGTACCGCCGCGCGATATACAGCTCGGGCCGCATAGGGGAGAATTATTTCTTGAGGAGCTCCTCGATGTGCTCCGCGTAGTCCAGGGTCGTGTCCAGGTGGAAATCGATCTCCGGCACGATGCGCAGCTGGGAGCCGACCCGGCGGCCCAGCTCGCCGCGAAGGCTGCGCTTTTCCTCCTCGAGGAGGGCCATCACCTGCGGCGCGCGGTCGGAGGGGAAAATGCTCACGAAGGCCTTCGCGATGCTCAGGTCCGGGCTGATGCGCACCTCGCTCACCGTCACCATCGCTCCGCCGAAGGCGGCCATGCCCCGGCTCCGGATGATCTCGGAGAGGTCGCGCTGCACTTCACGCGCGACCTTCAACTGTCTGGTACTGGCTGGTTTATCCATTTACCTTGATGATAAAGTAATCCTTCTTACCCTTCTGCGCCAGGATGTACTTCCCGTCGATGATGTCGGCCTCGGACAGCTGATAATTGATGTCCGTGACCTTGTCCTTGTTGAGGCTGAAGCCGTTCTGCTGAATCATCTTGCGCGCCTCGCCCTTCGAAGGGAAGATCTGCGTATTGACGGCCAGCGCGTCGAGGATGCCGAGCGGCAGCTCGCTGCGCTGGACCTCGAAGGTCGGCACGCCGTCGAAGACGGCCAGGAAGGTCCGCTCGTCCAGCGCGCGCAGGTCCTCGGAAGTGGACTTGCCGAAGAGCATCTGCGACGCCCGCACGGCGTTGTCGTACTCCGCCTGCCCGTGCACCATGATCGTGACCTCGCGGGCCAGCAGGCGCTGCAGCTCGCGGCGCTCGGGCGCCTCGCGGTGCGCCGCGATCGCCGCCTCGATCGTAGCACGGTCCAGCATCGTGAAGATCTTGATGAAGCGCTCCGCGTCCTCGTCGCTGACGTTCAGCCAGAACTGGTAGAACTGGTACGGGGAAGTGCGCTCCGGGTCGAGCCAAACGTTGCCCTTCTCGGTCTTGCCGAACTTCGTGCCGTCCGCCTTGCGGATCAGCGGGCAGGTCAGCGCGAACGCCTCGCCGCCGTCCATACGGCGGATGAGCTCCGTGCCCGTGGTGATGTTGCCCCACTGGTCGGAGCCGCCCAGCTGCAGGATGCAGCCGCGGTTCTTCCAGAGCCAGTAGAAATCATAGCCCTGCATCAGCTGGTAGCTGAATTCGGTGAAGGACATGCCCTCGGAGGAGTCGCGCGAGAGGCGCTTCTTCACGGAGTCCTTCGCCATCATATAATTGACGGTGATGTGCTTGCCGATGTCGCGGATGAAGTTGATGAAGGTGTAGTCCTTCATCCAGTCGTAGTTGTTCACGAGCTCCGCCTTGTTGGGGGCGTCGGAGTCGAAATCGAGGAAATGCGCCAGCTGCGCCTTGATGCCCGCCACGTTGTGGGCGAGCGTCTCCTCGTCGAGCAGGTTGCGCTCCTGGCTCTTCATCGACGGGTCGCCGATCATGCCCGTGGCGCCGCCGACCAGCGCGAACGGCTTGTGGCCGCAATTCTGGAAATGCTTCAGGATCATCACGCTGACCAGGTGCCCGATGTGCAGGGAGTCGGCCGTCGGGTCAATCCCGACGTACGCCGCCTGCGGGCCTTCCATCAATTTCTCTTCCGTTCCGGGCATGATATCCTGGATCATGCCGCGCCATTTCAGCTCTTCTACAAAATTCTTCATCGATTGCATACTAAAAAGTCTGCAAATTTAGTAAATTTGCGGGTCGAAATCAATTTATCAACAAATATGAGAAAGAAAATCGTTGCAGGCAACTGGAAGATGAACACGACCAGACCTGATGGTATCGAACTGGCGAAGGCTGTGGCGGCCCGCGCCGCAGAAGTTCCGGCCGGTGTCGGCCTCATCATCGCCCCGCCTTTCACCCACCTCTGCGGCTGCGGCAAGGCCCTCGAAGGCTCCAAGGTGGAACTCTCCGCCCAGAACTGCGCCGACCACGCCAAGGGCGCCTACACCGGCGAAATCTCCGTCGACATGCTGAAGGCCGTCGGCTGCCAGTGGACCATCCTCGGCCACTCCGAGCGTCGCCAGTACTACGGCGAGACCGACGAGAAGCTCGTCGAGAAAGTGAAGCTCGCCCTCGAGGCGGGTCTCGGTGTCATCCTCTGCGTCGGCGAGAACCTCGACGAGCGCAAGGCCGGCAAGCACCTCGCCATCTGCGCCTCCCAGACCGAGGCCGTCCTCAAGAACTTCACCGCTGAGGACATGAAGAAGATCGTCATCGCCTACGAGCCCGTCTGGGCCATCGGCACCGGCGAGACCGCCACGCCTGCCCAGGCCGAGGAGATCCACGCCCACATCCGCAAAGTCCTCGCCGGCCTCTTCAACCAGGCCGTCGCCGACGACACCACGATCCTCTACGGCGGCTCCTGCAAGCCGTCCAACGCGAAGGAGCTCTTCGCCCAGCCCGACATCGACGGCGGCCTGATCGGCGGCGCCGCGCTCAAGGCGGACGATTTCATCCAGATCGCTCTCTCATTCTAAGATGCGCACCGTCAGGCCGATACGGCCTGCGTCGCTCCATAGCCAGACCATATCACCCTCGAGTCGTACGACCTCGAGGGTGAGGTTTTTTCTGGTCAGCACCTCGCGCTCCGTGGTCCAGGTCAGGCTCGCCGTGAGGCGCTGCCCCAGTTCGGACGGCACGCGCGAGAACGTGGCCACGAAGAAGTCCGACATCGAGTCGGTGAACGCACGGAACTCCTGCCGGTCGCGGCTGAAGGCCAGCTGGCAGGTGTTCGGCTCGTAGCTGAAGGCGATGCTGCCGCCCACCAGCAGGCGCACGCCCTCGTTCTCGCAGAACGCGGCGCGCTGCCGCTCGTCCTGGCAGCCCGTGAGGGCCAGGAGGCTCAGCAGCAGTATGATAGAAAGCCTTCTCATTGCACGGTAATCTCTTTATACAGCGTCTCCGACGTGCCGTCGGTGTGGTAGACGCGGGCGCGGAGCGTGCCGCCTTTGCGGAGGGTGTAGCGCCCGTCGGCCTCCGGCGCGATCGGCACGCCATCCAGCGTCCACTCCACCGCCTCCACCTCCGTAGCGTTGAACACCCGCAGGGGGATCTGGCTGCCCGGCGGGAAGCTCCCGTCCACGTTGCGCGTCGCGCCACTCAGGTAAATATAAGGATACGTCCCGCCGCGCTGCGCCTTCGTGGAGAAGACGCCGTCGGCGCTGTAGCGCTCGCGCGCGGAGACGATCAGCTGGACGGAGAAGCGATACAGCGTGCCCGGCCGCAGGCCCTCCAGCGTACAGCTGGTGGCGTCCGGCGGCAGCTCGAGGCTCCGCAGGCCGTCCAGGCCGTCGGCGCACCAGCACACGCAGATGCCTCCGGCCTGCAGGGCCGGGTCGGCCTTCCAGCGGAGTACGGCAGCATCCTGATAGACAGAGAGTTCCAGCAGGGTGATGGGGCGCAGGACGGAGAAGTGCAGGGCGCCGCCGGGGCGCAGGCCCGTCAGGGCCAGCCCGGGGGCGGCGCCGCTCCAGGCGCGGAACGGTGCCGGCGTGTCCGACCCGAAGGGGTCGTACCCGCCCGCCACCACCGGCCGCGCACAGGGGTGCTCCGGGTTGTTGTTCACCAACCCGTAGTCCCAGCGGTCGCGCGCCGAGAGCTCCCCGTCGTGGCCGGGGGAGAAGCCGGCCGGATTCTCCGACCGGTCCACATGGAAGACGTGCAGCCCGTCCGCGCGCGCCTCCAGCAGGAAAAACTCATCCCGCCGGTCGGTCAGCGCCTTGAGGTAGCGCCGGCCTTCCAGCAGCGGCGCCAGCTCGTACACCCCCGTCGAGAGCGTGTCGCAGCGGCCCAGGCCCAGCAGCTCGAACTCGATGGCCCCGAAGTCCGGCGGCACCGCCTTCCGGCAGCCCTCGTCCATCACGGACGTCCCCCCGAGCCCGGGGTCCGTCCCGCCGGACTGCTCGCCGTCGGTGTCGTAGAGGTCGGGCAGCCCGAGCACGTGCCCGAACTCATGGCAGAAGATGCCCAGCCGCCCCTCCGGCGCCACGGCGTATTTATCGATCCTGATATTCTTGATTACCAGCGGACTACCGCCGCCGGCAGACAACTTCCCCTGCTGCGGATACACATCCTCCGCCACGCCGCTCTCGTGCTGCCCCGGGCCCGCGAACAGCAGCATCACGTTGTCCACCGCCCCGTCCCCGTCGCTGTCGTACTGCGCCCAGTCCGCCTGCCCCTGCAGCGCCGTGCAGGCCTCCCGCACCGCGTCGCCCAGCCGCACGTCGCGCCGGTCCGGATAATCCGCCCCGTACCACGCCACCTCATGCCCCAACTTCACCCCCGGCCCCAGCACGAACTCGAACGCCCGCTGCCCGTATTGCCTGTTGAAATAGGCCTCCGCCTCCTGCACCATCGCCTCCTGCTCACCCCGCCCGGCAGCGAACCCCCGGTCCTCAAACTCCACCGGGATCACCACCATCCGAAAGATAGCTATTAGCAATAGTGCATTCATAATTCGAAGATACACACAATCCCGGAAATATCCAAGCCGCTGCCGGCGCGTGGGGCGTGCGGAGGGAGCGACAGGGTATCTTCGACTGGCTGGCGATATAATGTTTGTTGTTATAAATAAAATGATTACCTTTGCGACGCATTTCGAAAACCGAAAAGGTTTTGGTGCAATGGGATCTAGCTTTATGTTAGATTGAGTAACACATTTTAAATTAAAGTAATGCAACATTTTGAACTGAAAGGCACGACCCGCAAGGTCGGCAACAAAGCCGTCATCAAGGCATTCCGCCGCGAAGGCCTCGTCCCGTGCAACCTGTACGGCCTCGGCATGGAGAACGTCCTCTTCACCGTCAACGCCAAAGAACTCAAAGCCCTCACCGACACCCCGAAGTCCTACATCGTGGACCTCGTCCTCGACGATGCCAAGAAGGCCCAGACCGCCGTTCTTCACGAACTGCAGTGGCACCCGGTCACGGACGCCTGCCTCCACGTCGACTTCCTCGCCGTCGATGAGAAAAAGCCCATCGCCATCAGCGTTCCCCTCGTGATCGAAGGCCACGCCAAGGGTGTGCAGCAGGGTGGTAAATTCTACCAGAACGCACGCAGCATCAAAGTTTGCGCCGCGATGAAAGACCTCCCCGACGAGGTCACCGTCGACATCACCGACCTCGGTCTCGACAAGCGCATCAAGGCTGGCGACATCCAGCTGAAGAACGTCGCCGTCGTCTCCGACAAGGACACGATCATCTGCGGTGTCAAGACCACGCGCAATGTCACTGCTGCGGCTGCTACTGAGGAGTAAACCCGACCCTGCCGTGTCAGAAAAGTCTTACCTGGTCGTCGGACTCGGCAACATCGGTGCCGAATACGCCGCCACAAGACACAACATCGGCTTTATGATATTGGATGCCTGGGCCCAGGCATCCAATGTCGTTTTCGAGCCCGGCCGCTACGGCGACATGACCGTCGTCCGCGACAAAGGTCGCGAATTCCACCTCCTGAAGCCCTCCACCTACATGAACCTCTCCGGCAACGCCGTCCGCTACTGGCAGCAAAAGCTGGACATCGAGCTCGACCACATTCTGATCATCTGCGACGACATCAACCTTCCCTTCGGAACCCTGCGTCTGCGTGCATCCGGCAGCGACGGCGGCCACAACGGCCTGAAAAACATCGCCGAGCTGCTGGAAAGCCAGAACTGGGCTCGCCTGCGCATCGGCGTCGGCCATGAATTCGCCCAGGGCCAGCAGATCGACTTCGTGCTGAGCGACTTCTCCGACGAGCAGAAAAAGGAGATCCCCGAGCTCGCCAAAAAGATTATCGCCGGCGCCCGCACCTGGGCCTTCGTGGGCATCGGACAGGCCATGAATCAGCTCAATACCCGCCCCAAAACGGCGTAAAAGACCGATTTTTACCAATTCGCTGCAAAAATTTTTTGTGGTTTTGTTTTTTTTGTCTATCTTGCACCACAAGAACACAAGACATTCATTCACAAACCAATAAAACTAATAGTACAATGAAAGCACTTTTGGAAAAAATCTATGCAGAGGCCCAGGCCTTCGGTAAGGACGCCGCTCTCCAGATGAACAAGGGTAACAAGGCTGCTGGCGCTCGCGCCCGCAAGGCTGCCCTCGAGCTCATGAAGGACCTGAAGGAGTTCCGCAAAGTCTCCGTTGCTGAGGCGAAGAAATAATTTTTTTCTTTTTCCTTGCAACGTTCCTAAAACCTCCTGCATCTATGTTGTAGGTTTAGGTTTTAGTACACGTCTAAGAGTCGCTCGCCGTGAGGTTGGCGGCTCTTTTGCTTTCCTCCCGTCATTCGCCGACTCCGATCGGCGAATCTCCTACAACAAGGCACCCAGACACCGTCGAAGCGAGTCAGTCCAGTAGGGAATAGTAAGACCGAAAGTTTCCTTGATCTTAGTTTTATCGAGAACCGAATACGCCGGCCGCTTCACTGGACTCGGGAACTCATCCGAATGGCACGGCAAAATCTCGCAGGCGCTCCTATTGTCATGGCCGACCTGATCGGCCATCTCGGCAATCGTCTTGGCAAAATCGAACCAAGAGCAAACGCCTTCGTTGCTATAATGATAAATGCCCTCTTGGGGATGCGCCAGTATCGTGAGAATCGCATCCGCCAAATCGCCGGCATACGTAGGCGTACCGACCTGGTCAAAGACCACCTTCAGCTGCGGACGCGTGGCCGTGAGATTCAACATCGTCTTCACGAAGTTCTTGCCATATTCACTGTATAGCCATGCGGTGCGAATGATTATATGCTTGCAGCCGGTCGCGATAATCTTCTGCTCGCCGTGGAGTTTCGTCAGGCCATACACACCAGTCGGCGTACCTTTCTGATCTTCTTTGCAGGGAGTATTGTAAGGTTCCTTCCCAAACACATAGTCAGTTGAAATCTGAATTAACCAGCCATCAACCTCCTTCATCGCAATCGCCAAATTCTCCGGCGCCGTCGCATTGAGCCTCTCCACCAACTCATACTTCTCCGGATCCTCCGCCCCATCCACATTCGTCCACGCCGCACAATTGACAATTGCTCCTACGTTTTCTCTCTTCACGACCTCACGGATGGCATCAAGGTTTGTGATATCAAGATGTTCAGTTTCCGTCTTAATCCCATCACCAGCGAGTTTCTTCAACATGGCAATAGACTCTTCTGAAGCATCTACGACATCGGTAAAAATGTACTTATCATTACTACCCTTGGCAAAGATTCGCATTTCATTGCCCAACTGACCGTTTGCTCCTGTTACAAGTATAGTCATATCAATATAGACTTACATTAATATCGAATGGTGAATCAAAGTCTTTCAAGCAAGCATGCTTAGTATCCTTTTCTGAAAGAAGGGCTTTGTCAGTTGGGATACGCCAGTCAATTCCAAGGCTCTCATCCACTATGGAAATCCCACCGTCTACTTCAGGATGATAGAATTCATCACACTTGTACTGAAATACAGCAGTCTCACTTAATACAGCAAAACCATGCGCGAAGCCACGAGGAATGAAGAATTGACGGTGATTCTCTTCGGTCAACTCAACGGCCACATGTTGACCATAGGTCGAACTTCCCTTGCGAATATCAACAGCGACATCAAGTACTGCGCCTTTCACGCAACGGACCAATTTGCTTTGGGTATAAGGTGGACATTGAAAATGAAGCCCACGCATAACGCCATAAGAAGACATGGACTCATTGTCTTGAACAAAGTTAACCTTGTGGTCGAGAATGGGCACAATCTTTTCATCAAAGTCCCTCTGCGAAAAACTTTCAAAGAAATAACCTCTGGCATCACCGAACACCTTGGGCTCGATGATCACCACCCCGGGAATTGCGGTCTCAATAACGTTAATCATCAGAAAACATCTATATTGCCGGCCCCGCGCTTGTCGAACTCGTCGGCCATCTTCATCAGATACTGGCCATACTGGTTCTTGAGCATGGGCTTGGCGAGTTCACGCATCTTGTCGGTCGTGATCCAGCCCTTGCGGAGAGCGATACCCTCGAGGCAGGCGACCTTCAGACCCTGGCGCTTCTCGATTGTTTCAATATAATTGGTGGCCTCGGTGAGGCTGTCGTGCGTACCCGTATCCAGCCAGGCAAAGCCGCGGCCGAGCGTCTGGACTTTCAATTCGCCGTCTTTCAGGAATTCCTGATTCACCGTGGTGATCTCCAATTCTCCGCGCGCAGACGGCTTGATGTGCTTCGCCACATCCACCACCTTGTTGGGGTAGAAATAGAGACCGACGACGGCGTAGTTGCTCTTTGGCTCCTTCGGTTTCTCCTCGATACTGAGGCAATTACCCTCCTTGTCAAACTCGGCAACGCCATAGCGCTCCGGATCATTGACCCAGTAGCCGAAGACGGTCGCTTTGCCGTCCTCTTCCGCCGTCCGTACCGACTCGCGCAGCAGCTGGCTGAAGCCCGCGCCATGGAAGATATTGTCGCCCAGCACCAGGCAAGCGCAATCATCGCCGATAAACTTGTCGCCAATGATGAAAGCCTGTGCCAGACCGTCCGGTGAAGGCTGCTCGGCATACTCGAAACGAACACCATAATCGGAACCGTCCCCGAGGAGCCGCTTGAAACCCGGCAAATCCTGCGGGGTGCTGATAATCAGGATGTCCCGAATCCCCGCGAGCATCAGCACGCTGATCGGATAATACACCATCGGCTTGTCGTAGATGGGTAACAATTGTTTGCTGACACCCTTGGTAATGGGGTAAAGTCTGGTGCCGGAGCCGCCGGCGAGCACGATGCCTTTCATAAGCCTTTATTTATAAGACAGACACAAAGATAATAAGATTCCCGCAAAATCGCTATATTTGCACATATGCGCCGGATCCGTACATATCTGCTGCTGCTCGCGACCCTCCTCCTGGGGGCCTGCGACGGCCTGGACCGCCCTTTCGAGGGGACTTTCGACCAGGTCCTGATCTACTACGGCATGGGTTACAACGACCTCCAGTCCAACCTTCGCCAGAACATCAAGGACCTCCAGCGCGACGTGCTCCCGGCCCTGCGCAACGACAAGGCCATCCTGGCCTTCCTGCACACGCCCGCCTCGCCCGGCGACTACAACACCCCCAACCCGCCGGTGCTGATGCGCATCTACCGCGGCCGGGACGGCAAGCCCGTCTGCGACACCCTTCGGACCTACCCCGACATCACCGTCAGCGCCTCCGCGGAGTCGCTCCGGCGGGTGATGAACGAGATCCGCGAGGAGTTCCCCGCCCGCCGCTACGGGATGATTGTCTCGTCGCACGGAAGTGGCTGGCTACCACCGGATTATAAGAATAATAAACAGCTTTCTGCCATCGGCGAGCAGCGCGTCGGGACGGGGGAGCGCTGGATCGAGCTGCCCGACCTCCCGGCGGCCATCCCGTACCACCTCGACTACCTCATCCTGGATGCCTGCCTGTCCGGCTGCGTGGAGGTAGCCTGGGAGCTCCGGGACGTCACGGACCAGCTGATCATTTCGCCGGCGGAGATCCGGCGTGCCGGGATGGGATATTCCATTCTTTCGTGGGATGTTTTTGCCTACGACGAGCCTGATTTCTATACCTACTGCCGGCAGTTTTACGACTACTATGTCGACAACGGCGGCGGCACCATCGCGCTTGTCGACTGCAAGCAGCTGGAGCCGCTCGCGGAGGCTTTCCGCGACATCGTGGAGGCGCATCGCAGTGCGCTGAATTATAACGCTTTATCTCGCAGCGTCCAGCGGTATTTCTACTCCTCGACGCCGCTCACTTTCTTCTACGATCTGCGCGACCTCGCGGCCCAGCTTGGAGCCTCGCCGGACGAGCTCGCCCGGCTTGACGCCGCCCTCGCTGCCGCGGTCCCTTGCCACTACGAGACCGCCACCTTCTTCGACCTTTCCCTCGACCGCTGCTGCGGCCTCTCCGTCTACCTCCCCGACCCTTCGCGCACGACCATGAATTCCTACTACAAGACCTTAAGTTGGAATAAGTTCGTCGGACTCGTTGAATAATTTTTGGTAGTGTGCCGAAATATTGCTAAATTTGTATTTGTATAGTATTCTGGATAGAATACATATACAACAGGATTGCAGAACCGGCTCTTGGATAGGAGCGCGACTGCCGTGCGGGCCGATCCCGCCAATCCGGACCCTACCCGGCACCACATTTTACACACATGCCGGGGAGTGAAAGAAATGTCCTCCGCACACCGTGCCCAACCCACATCTGATCGAACCCTCTCCTGACGGACTCCGCTGGTACGCCCTCAAGGTGTTCTACAACCGGGTCGTCCATCTCAAGTCCCTGCTGCCGGCCGGGATCGAGAGCTACGTCCCCGTCCACACCGTCGAGACCCACGAGCACGGCCGCCTGAGCTACACCGAGGAGCCCCTCATCCCCTCGCTGATGTTCGTTCGCTGCAACGCCGAGTGGCTCGTCGCCTTCAAGCGCGACCACAACGAGGACTTCATGTACTACACCGCCAAGGATCCGGACGGGAACAACGTCCCCGGCCCGATCCGCGACGAGGAGATGCGCTCCTTCATCCTCGTCACCTCGGCAGAGGCCGGGCGGGGCGCCACGTACTTTGGCGCCGACGCGCCTGAGTACCACACGGGCGACCGCGTCCGCGTGACGGGCGGCATCTACGCGGGCGCCGAGGGCTACATCAAGCGCATCAAGAAGGACCGCAAGCTCATCGTGGCCGTCAGCGGCGTCGCCGTCGTCGCGGTCAGTTACATCCACCCGGACTTCCTGGAAAAAATATGAAAATCGCCATAGCAGGAACAGGTTACGTAGGCATGTCTCTCGCGGTGCTGTTATCCCAGCACCACGAAGTGACCGCCGTGGACGTCGTGCCCGAGAAGGTGGACAAGATCAACCGCCGCATCAGCCCGATCCAGGACGAGTACATCGTCAAGTACCTGGCGGAGAAGTCGTTGGCCCTCACCGCCACCCTGGATGCCCGGGCCGCCTATGCCGATGCCGACTTTGTCGTGATCGCCACGCCGACGAACTACGATCCGGTGCGGAACTTCTTCGACACTTCCCACGTGGAGGAGGTCGTCCAGCTGGTCCAGGAGGTCAATCCCGCCGCCGTGATGGTCATCAAGAGCACGATCCCCGTCGGCTACACCAAGTCCCTCCAGGCCAAGTACCCTGCCGCCAAACTTCTCTTCAGCCCCGAGTTCCTCCGCGAATCCAAGGCCCTCTACGACAACCTGTATCCTTCCCGCATCATCGTCGGCTTTGATAAGGCCAGCGCGCCTTCATCTGTCACCCCCGACCTGATCGGGGGTCTCCACGCAGAAGCAGAACAGTTCGCGCAGCTGCTGAAAGAAGCCGCCCTCAACGACCCGCAGGTCCTGCTGATGGGCACCACCGAAGCCGAAGCCGTCAAACTGTTTGCGAACACGTACCTGGCATTACGAGTGAGCTACTTCAACGAGCTGGACACCTACGCCGAGATGAAGGGCCTCGACACGCGCTCGATCATCGAGGGCGTCTGCCTCGACCCCCGCATCGGCTCTCACTACAACAACCCGTCCTTCGGCTACGGCGGCTACTGCCTTCCGAAAGACACCAAGCAGCTCCTGGCGAACTTCAACGACGTGCCTGAGGAGCTGATCAAGGCAATCGTCGAATCGAACCGCACCCGTAAAGACTTCATTGCCGACCAGGTCCTCAAGAAAGCCGGCTACTACGACTACTACTCCGCCGGGCAGTTCGACTCCGCGCGCGAACATGCCTGCGTGATCGGCGTCTTCCGCCTGACGATGAAGACCGACTCGGACAATTTCCGCCAGTCCGCCATCCAGGGCATCATGAAGCGAATCAAGGCCAAAGGTGCCACAGTGATTGTTTACGAACCCACACTCCCGGATGGTTCTACCTTCTTCGGCTCCGAGATCGTCAACGACCTCGCCGCCTTCAAAGCTCGCTCCGCCGCCATCATCGCCAATCGCTACGACCCCGCACTGGACGATGTGGCGGAGAAAGTTTATACCAGAGATTTGTTCAAGAGAGATTAGGCATTTATAGAATACCTGTGGCTAGATTAGAAAAGAAGCGTCGTGGAAGACTGCCGCGTATTGAAGTCGTGGATCTTTTTTGTGGAATTGGAGGACTGAGTTATGGCCTTCGTTCTAAGGGACTTCGCGTACTTGCTGGATACGACTTAGATAAGACCTGTCAGTATGCATATGAAACAAATGTGGGGGCGCCATTTATCTATAGCGATATTCGGAATGTGACTGGAAATGACATTCGGCCGCGATACCATCGGAACAGCATAAAGGTTCTAGCAGGTTGTGCCCCTTGCCAGCCGTTCTCTTCATATGCATTCAAGAACAAAGAGAAAGACCCCAATAAATACGATCTATTGTACGAGTTTGGCCGCTTGGTGAATGAGGTCCAACCAGATATTATAACAATGGAAAACGTGCCAGCCATCAAATCGTTTAAATTGAAGGATGTGTTAGGCGATTTTGTAAATACGCTTAAGCAGGATGGCTATTATGTGGCATTTAAGGTTGTATATTGCCCTGATTATGGAGTGCCGCAAATGCGTAAACGGTTGGTCCTTTTGGCGTCAAAATTAGGGGATATAGATTTGTTGCCTCCAACGCATAGCAAAGATAATTATGTAACGGTTCGTCAAGTTATTGGGGATTTGCCGTGTATTAATGCTGGTGGAGTAGATCCTTCTGATGCGCTACATAGGTGTGCTGCACTAGGTCCGCTTAATTTGCAACGGATTAGAATAACGCCGAGTGGTGGCGGGTGGAAAGATTGGCCATCTGAACTTCAACTAGACTGCCATAAAAAAGATAAAGGAAAGAGTTTTGGTAGCGTGTATGGGCGAATGGTTTGGGATGAACCGAGTCCCACTATCACTACGCAATGCACGGGGATTGGAAATGGACGCTTTGGTCATCCGGAACAGAACCGCGCCATTTCACTTCGTGAAGCTGCTTTATTACAATCATTCCCATATGAGTATAAGTTTTTCCCAGATGAAGAAAGTGTTTCAATCACTAAAGCATCAAGATATATAGGGAATGCAGTGCCGCCTCGGCTAGGGGAAGTGATAGCAGAGAGCATCGTTGAACATGTTAAAACGCACAAATGAAAGAGATGGGCGAACAGGGATCTTTAAAATGGCGATTTGATGTTAGCACATTTCGTCTGATCGGACGCGATCTTATCACGGATAGGATAACCGCCCTATTCGAGCTGGTTAAGAATTGCTATGATGCCAATGCGCAAAATGTTACTGTTACGTTTCAGAATGTTGCTGTAGGTGAGACGGGCGGTGAAATAACAATTGAAGATGATGGTTACGGGATGTCATTTGATGATATTCGCGACAAATGGATGGTTATTGGAACGCCAAGTAAGCGAAACTCGCCATATTCGCCGGCCCCGTACAATCGTAAGTGTGTCGGAGAAAAAGGTATTGGAAGATTCGCGGTTGATAAACTGGGAGACAAGGTTAGTATTATATCAAAAAAAACTGGAGACTCGGCGTGGTTAAATGTTGTAATTGATTGGCAAGCTTATTATAATACTTCGGAGGGGAGTGATATAAAGTTATTCACGGATGTTGAGAACCACTATTCGTATATCCCTTGCGAAGATACGTCTTTATCGGGAACAAGGCTCGTTATTACTGGCGTTCGTGAAGTGTGGACAAAGACAGATGTTGAGCGGTTTATCTCTGAAGTAGCCAAAATTGTCTCCCCTTTTGCGAATTTGAGCTATCCATTTCAGGTGCGAGTGAAATCACCATCTTTTGGGATTGATACGGTTGCAATTCGGAATCAAAACGACATTAATATTTCCACGATTAGTTTTGAAATAGACTACAATCAAAAGCTCAATATTCAAGAGTCGGTTGTATTTGATTCGATATCAGGCTCAATAAAGACTCTGGCTGTTCCAATAAAGCTTTTTGGTGGAATTAAAATGAAAGTATTTTATTTTGATGACTCCGCCAGAAGAAGATATCGAAAGGAATTCCCGAATAATGAGATTGATGGTATTAAGATTTATCGAGATGGCATAATTACTACTCCTTTTGCGGAAAGTCGTAATAAGGATGATGAAAAGCGGGATGTTCTAGGGATTGATAAAAGAGTCTGGGAAAACATCTTTGACAGAGTTAGTTCTAGAGAGATTGTTGGCATAGTTGAGATAACAAAAAAGGACAACCCTGAAATCATTGATGCAACGAATAGACAAGATTTTGTGGATAATGAAGAGTACCGGGAGTTGAAACGGTTTATTATCACACAACTAGATGCAATTGAGAATTATAAGAAATTTGCTAGGACTCAAAAAAAGAAGGATAATCAAGGTACTTTGGAGGCAACAGGAGAGATGCTTCAAGAATTCATCTCTTCTGTTGAAACAATCGCAAAGGAAAAACCTGAGCTGAAGAGTAGTTTCGACCCAGTTATCCAGCAAGCGAAGAAAACAGGAAAGGCTGTTAAAAGTGTTATCAGAGAGAAGAGAGAGGCAGAGGAAGAGTTCTCAAGAAAAGAGAACATATATATGAGTATCATGTCTTTGCAAGAATACGCTATTCATATTACTCATGCCGTCAGAACAACACTCAATAAGATTCGTGATCGTGTGGAATTCTTCAAGTTTTTCTTCCCTGATTCTGCAGAGGATGACTTATTCTTAGAGTATGCGGGGGAAATGTATGACGAATTCATGGTTTTAAATAGGGTGATTGATTACATGTTAAGTTACTCGCAATCAAATCTTCAACCCGAGGATATAAACTTAAGTGCAACGATAAAAGAAGTTCTTGCTGGTTATTCCGACCTGTTGCGTTCATCGGGAATAAAACTTGAAACAAGACTCCCGAATGATCTTGAGCTAAAAAATACAAACAAGCAGTTTTTTCGGGACATTCTGCAGAATTTGATGGATAATTCGATTAAAGCTCTGAAAGAATCAGAAGTGAAAATTATCAAATGTACTGCATTTGCTGAAGACGATGATCTTGTGATTCTGGTGTCGGATACAGGTTGTGGTATCCCGAAAGAGAAGAGGGAATGGGCATTTGGTCTGTATAACACTACCACCGAAAAACAGGGTGGTGCGGGAATTGGATTATATGTTGTAAAAACTCGTGTAGAATCATTGCGAGGAGTTGTCTCGGTTGAAGATAGTGAATTCGGTGAAGTTGGCACGACGATTAAAATTGTTTTACCCTTTATTAAATAGATCCTTCGCTATGTCATTCAAGGTAGTTTTTATTGATGATAATATGAGAAAGGAACTTCGTGAACCATTCGTGTTATCTATTAAGAAGCTCCGGCCACAAGTGGATCCGGCCGTATTCGTTGACCCGGCCGAAGGTCTGCAATATGTTATGGACAATTTGAATAATAAGATGATAGTCTTTGTGGATTGTCGTTTTGATGGGTATGGATTACAAGGAATCAATCTTTTAAAGAAGATACGTGAGAGGACATCGCTTCTGTATATTGTTATGATGTCAGCAAACAATCTTAATCAGATTGCTGGAGCGGACCTTGTGGAGATGATTAACCAAGACTATATCTGGTTTCTTGACCGCAACAATAGCACTTTTAACGATGCGTGCGAACTAATAGATACTATTTCTAGGTTATGGGACTCGCGTTTTGACTGTGTCCTTGAGCAGTGGCTTATTCGACATCAAGAAGACAAGGACAAGATAGTTTATAGCCAGAATAACGAGTCATACACATGGGGGCAGTTGTTGGCCGAAGTTCGTATGCAAACGGAGGTCGGACGAGATTTCGAGCGTGTTATGAATCAGTATTGTATCTCACGTTTTAAGCAGGAGAAGTAGTATGAAGTTCCTCATTGCATATAATGTAAATACTTCGGATAATGTGAGTGGCCATTTTGAGTTTTGCGGAGAGGAAATACAGGAAGAAGCACAGGAACATGGCATAGAGCATATTATTCTAGTTCCTCCTTTTCTAAAGAATAGACACCTTCTGTCTCATTTGCCAACTTGCCAGGTGTGTTTTATTGCAAGCCACGGAGATGCGAGCAGCATCGCTGGTGACGATGAGGATATAGTATCAGTACAAACCGAGAATACGCCTTTCTCTGGGAAATTATTATATGCAATATCCTGCTCATGTGGGAAGGCATTAATGAATGCGTTGGTGGACATTGGCCTTCGTTCTTTTTGGGGATACAATAGCGAGTTAAAAATATGGAGTGGTTATCCTCATTATGCCCGTTGCTCGTTGACCGGGCTTAAAAGCTTGATTGCGGGGAAGACAATTAAAGAGGCCAAAGAAGAAATGTTGGCATGTTATGATCAAGATATAGCTGAGCTTGAATCGGAATACCCAGATAATCCAATCCTCGCGGCTGATTTGTTAGATAACAAAGAATCATTGGTCGTTTATGGTAGTGATTGTTTGACGCTTAATGACTTTGAATGACGGCAATCCTCTTCTATAGCCCCGCTACCACAAATTCAGCTTTTTATCCTTGGCAATGGCTTCGACCTTGCTCACGGAATGCCGACGGAGTATGGTGATTTCAAGAAGTGGTTGATAGAGAATCATAGGAGAGATGTTATAGAGGAGCTGCAACGCGCGTATCCGACAAAAGGGGATAAGGTTTTTTTGTTATGGAGTGAATTTGAGCGATCGCTAGGAGAGTATGATATTAATACTGTTATTAATTGGAGATGGGAGAACCTCTACCTAACAGAGGTATCATTGGGGAATCAGTTGTTTAATAACAACCTTATAGACACGCAACTGCCGGATATTATTAACGAGTCTTTTACAAAGTGGATAAGCAGCATCCCGATACCGACCAGGCCCGCATATGATTTCATAACAAGTAAGGCCACCTATTTGACTTTTAACTATACAGACACACTGGAGCAGTTGTATCACGTCCCAGAGCATCAGATACTACATATTCATGGCAGGGCTTCTAGGAGGGAGAAGCTTATCGTTGGGCACAACCAAATGATTGACCCCTCCGAGTACTGGGATGACAAACTTGATGTAAGAGAGAATAACGAAAGAATGCAACGCTTGATGGACATGAATGACTTATGTAAACCCGTGTATGAGATCATGTCACGAAATGAAGCTTTCTTCCAAGGGTTGTATACTGTTCATGATGTTCATATCATTGGGCATTCATGCGATGAGATAGACTATCCGTACTTCCATAAGGTTAAGGATTCGGTGTCAAAAGATGTCAAGTGGCATTTCAACCCACATCAAGAGAAAGATGCTAAAAACATGGTTAGACTAATTGACTCAATTGGAATTAGTTATGAACAAACAACGGGGATTAATGCCACGGTTTACATGAATAATCACACAGCAGCTAACCACAAAGCAAGATAACAACAACCAAAGCCCCTTCGGGCTTCAGGAACACCAGGTGGGGAGAGGATCAGGAATGGGTGCAGAAGCCTAAGGCAGAATTGTCAGGGGCCCCCGGTGGTCTTTTTGATTTGATAATACAAAAGCGACATAGAGAAAAGGCGAATCTGGAATCGTTGCCAGTTTACTCTCAATCGTGTTATAACAATTAGCGGTATCTGTAAATAAAAGAAACATACTCTTCACAAGAAATCCGTCCCAATCATAGCGCTGGCGTTGATGGCTCCGTTTGAGTCCCGCGCAGTTCCCCGACGGCAGCATCAAGTCGCAGTGGAGGCTAGCGGATTATTATTGTGCAGTTGAGTTGGCGTTTATAGTCGATTATCCAACATTTAATTAACCACATATTATGAATATTTACAGTAATTCTTTTTTTCACAGGGTTAAAAGTTTCGATGCTATCAAAGGTATTCTTGAGGATGGATTCAAGGCCTTTTATTGTAAAGAGGAGATATATATGGGGCGGGGGAAATCACCTGCCTATATCGGGATTCCTATGGTCAGTTTTTGTGATATCCCACTTGCTTATTTTGCTCAGAACAACTATGGAGAGTATGGTGTTGCTATGAGTCGCTCGTGGGGACGAGAGAAGAGTCTAGAGCCCGTGCTATATTATCCGAATGACGAGAAATGTCAGTCCACAAAAATGATAATCAAGGCGGCAGACACCTTTATCAATAATCGTAGTGACTATGATGGCTATAGAATACTTGGGTATGCAAAGCCTGTAAAAAAAGTAATATGCCCGACGGGCTACAACCCCGATAATTATGTTGAGCGAGAATGGAGAAAGGTGTATGCTAATCCGGCTCCTTGCAAATGGAAAACGGAGTCAGAATATAATTTATATAGGGGCTCGAAATTGACACCGAAAAGCCCTGTTAGTCTGCCTCTTACCTTCACGGCAAGAGAAATTGATTTTATTATAGTCAATAAGAAAGATGTTCCTTCGTTGCGAGATTTTATAATGAACGGTACACTGCGCGATATAGGAGGAAAACCAAAAGCTATTGATTTGGACGATCAACTGACGCTTATTTCAAAAATCTTGGTTAAAGAGGATTTACTGCATAATATGTGATTTTCGTGTATCCGCGTGTCTAACTAGTTTATCCCCTATCCTTGAACGTGAAGAGATTAAATATGGAGAAATCGATCAAGTGTTTTTGCGCGAAATGTAAGCAACAGACAAACCACAGGGTGTTGGCAGAGCATCTGGAGCGCGGGAATGATGACGAATACTTTTTCCGGCAGACGTACCGAATGGTAATGTGCAGTGGATGCGAGCAGGTATCGTTTGATATGGAGACAACAGAGGAGGCCAATATTCAATACGATCAAGATGGTCGTGAAGAAATGTACTCAGTACATGCTTCCTACCCTTTCAAGGAGGGGGAATTAATGCCGATTTCAACTCCTTGGACCTTCCCGCGCCCGGTGCTCAAAATATATGGCGAGACTGTTAAGGCAATTAATGTAGGATGCTTTACACTTGCCTCTGCAGGATTCCGGGCGGTTATTGAATCAATCTGCTTGGATAAGGGCGTGTCTGGCAGGACACTGGAAGCAAAAATCAACAATATGCAAAAGGCGGGAATTATCACCCTAGCAGATCGGGATAGATTTCACGCCGTCAGATTTCTTGGGAATGATTCTGTACACGAGATCAAAACGCCCGAGAGAAGTACATTACTGGTGGTTTTAGAGATAATAGAGGGGATCTTAAAGAGCCTTTATGTTTTTGATGAGAAAATCTCTCTTGAACTTGACAAGCCTATCAGAACAATAGATGAGTTTGTTGCCCTTTTGGAAGAAGGGTTGGTCGGCAAAACGGCAGGTACTATCAATGTGCTCAGAAACTTACTGCCAGAGAACAGACGTCTCATTAGTGAAGATTTGGCAAGATTTGAACAAGATCTCATAGAATTGATAAATAGCGGAAAGTATAAAAAGTTGTCTTTATGTCCTCCACCGGGGCAGGGTCGACATCAACGATATAAGGTTGAGCCTTTTTAAATAGTGCTCTATAAATATTTGATCATAAGGTTTTTGGAGATACTTTCGGATAGCGGTAATATCTCTTTTCGCGTCTCAAAACCGCTTGTGTATAGTTCGCCGAGTGAAGCGCGGGGCTGCAGCAGATTCCGACGGCAGAATGACAATTGATATAAACACAGCAGATAATAACAAAGCAAGATAATAACGACTAAAGGGCCAGCGGGCTTCAGGGGCACCAGGAAGGGAGAGTATTAGGAATTGGTGCAGAAGCCCTTGCATAACTATTAGGCTTCCTCGTTGGCCCTTTTTATGATTGAGCAATCAAAACAAATATAGCAATAAAGACTAACAATTATCCAATAATGAAGAAACTCATAATAGGAATCTTTATGTCCTTGACCAGCCTGATAGCATTCGGACAAGAGGTGGACTTCTCCACCTATGACAAAGTCATCACCCGGGGCAAGGTAACCATCGTTTGCCAGAATCAGGAGTATCGAATGATCGTGGGCTCGCTGAAGAAACCTCGCATGTCATTGCTCCTGGGAGATGCTCCCGAGTTGGCCGTTGGAAACTTGAATCGGATAATAGATCTCGCCAAGAATCAGCCAGAGGCAGAGTCTACAGAGCCGAAGGTCTCGTTTGTTTTCTGCGGAGAATTGTTCACGCTCTCCTTCTCGGGGTCGGAATCTAATCGTGTGATTACTTTTGATGGAACGAACAGCCCAGGAAGGTTCTCGTTACATTTGACGGATTTGGAGGAGATAAAAAAGGGGATAGACCCCAGATAGTTATAAATCATACTGCCTAATTAGATTCTATCGTGTTATAACAAATTGGCAGCATCAGGAGAGCGATCTCCATACAATCGCTCTCCTTTTTAAACAAGGATAATTTGAAAACATTCAAGACAATAGTAAAGCCATTATTGGTCATAGTTTTCGCTCTGGCAAGCATGTCTGCAGCGCATGCACAGTTCGCCAACTGCGGCACGGGTTTATTACAGATGCCCACGGCGGACATGCAAGATGACGGAACGTTTATGATCACGAACATTTTCCTGAATCAGCACTCTACGTCAACCAGATGGAATTATGATACATTCCAGTATGGTTTCTATGTGTCCTTCTGGGGACGAATGGAGATTGGGTATGTGTGCACGATTTTTAACGATTATTGGCAGGGAAGTCAAAGCCGAGAGGGGGTTTGGATGATCAACCAGGATCGGCATTTCACTGGACGCATTCGCCTGCTGAAAGAAGGGGAGTTTGGCTTGAAATGGATGCCGTCTTTGGTGGTGGGCGTAATCGACCCGACCACCGGATCTCGGGGCAGAGATTATTCGTCGGTAGATGTCGCAGGGGCTGGTAATGGTTTTTTTAACCGGAGCTTTGTAGTTTTATCCAAGCATTTCCAGACCCCATGGGGCGAACTCGGTGCACATGTGGGATATCAGTTCAACCGACGGACAGACTATCCCATCAATAGCCCTTGTGCCGGCGTGGATTGGATTCCGGTATGGACTCAAAATAAAGGGATCCTGGACAATACGAAGGTGATCCTGGAGTATGACTCCCGGACGGTGAATATGGGTGTCATCGCTTCGATCTGGAAGAATCGTTTCGAAGCGATGTTCGAACTCCAGAACTTCCGGTGGATTAACTTCGGACTTCGATATAAGTTGAGGCTCAAACGAATAAACGATTGACATGATAGCTAGTATCGTTGGGATTAGATATGTTGAACCCTATTACAACCTTGTTGTTAAATGCAACGAGATGGGGTGGTTGTCAGCGTACGCGAGGTGTAAGATAAGAACAAAATAACAGCAATAATGAAGATAGCTTTAATAACTGGTGTTACCGGACAAGACGGTAGCTATTTGAGTGAGTTTTTACTTGAAAAAGGATACGAAGTCCATGGCATCATTCGCCGCTCGTCGGTGGACTTCCGGGAGCGTATCGCGCATCTGGAGGGCAAGCCGCATTTCCATCTGCATTACGCGGATCTGGGCGATTCGATGAGTATCGTGAAGGTGGTGGACAAGGTCCGTCCGGGCGAGATATACAACCTGGCGGCACAGAGCCACGTGCAGGTGAGCTTTGACTCGCCTGAGTTCACGGCCGACGTGGATGCCACGGGCGTGCTCCGCGTGTTGGAGGCCGTGCGTGCCTGCCACCTGGAGAAGACCTGCCGCATCTACCAGGCCTCGACCTCCGAGCTCTACGGCAAGGTGGAGGAAGTCCCCCAGAACGAGAATACGCCGTTCCACCCATATAGCCCGTACGCCGTGGCGAAGCTCTACGGCTTCTGGATTGTGAAGGAGTACCGCGAGGCGTACAACATGTTCTGCTGCAGCGGCATCCTTTTCAATCATGAATCCGAGCGCCGGGGGGAGACTTTCGTCACCCGCAAGATCACCCTTGCTGCTGCCCGCATCAGCCAGGGCCTGCAAGACTGCCTCTACCTGGGCAATATGGACAGCCTCCGCGACTGGGGCTATGCCAAGGACTATGTGGAGTGTATGTGGCTCATCCTGCAGAACAAGGAGCCGGAGGATTTCGTGATCGCGACGGGCGTGCAACACAGTGTGCGTGAGTTCACGCAGTTGGCGTTCCATCACGCGGGGATTGAGCTGGAGTTCGAAGGCAAGGGCCTGGACGAGAAGGGTATTGTGGTGAAGGGTCCCGAGAAGCTGATCGGCAAGACCGTGGTGGCCGTCTCGGAGGACTTCTACCGTCCCACCGATGTGGTGAACCTCTGGGGCGATCCGACCAAGGCGAAAGCGAAGCTGGGCTGGAATCCGAGCAAGACCACCTTCGAGCAGCTGGTGAAGCTGATGGTGGAGCACGATATGGCGAAGGTCGCCGGCGAGGGCGCTGCCGCCAAGGTGCGGATGAATCTGGCGGAGTATCTGGAAAAGGGGATTGTGAAGTGAAGAAAGTCTTTGTTTCCGGTTGTTACGATCTGCTACACAGCGGCCATGTGGAGTTTTTCCGGCAGGCAGCTGCGTATGGAGATTTGTATGTGGGGATCGGAAGCGACAAGACCTACCTGGGCTACAAACACCGCAAGCCCATCTACTCCGAGCAGGAACGCCTGTTCATGGTCAAGAGCATCAAGTATGTCAAAGAGGCCTACATCAATGCTGGCAGTGGCGTGATGGACTTCGTGCCCACGCTGGACATTGTCAAGCCCGACGTGTTTGTGGTGAACAGTGATGGCGGTAGCGAAGAGAAACGCAGAGTCTGCGAGGAGCGGGGGATTGAGTATGTGGAACTGCGTCGCGACCCGCACGAGGGGCTGATTGCCCGCAGCAGCACAGAACTCAAAAAGACGGAGAGCCAGATACCTACTCGTCTGGATTTGGCAGGCACCTGGATTGATCAGCCCTATGTGAGTCAGTATGCTCCTGGATGGGCTATCACCATCAGTCTGGAGCCCACCTTCGAGATCCGTGAGCGTTGCGGGCTCTCCACGAGCACGCGCAACATGATTCGGAAGATCTGGCCCTACAGCCTGCCCAATATGGACCCTGAGACCCTGGCCAAGCTGGTGTTCTGCTTCGAAAATGATCCTGAGCGCGGCGATGGCATCGTTTCTGGAGCGCAGGATGCCATTGGCATCTGCATTCCCGGTATCTGCCGCCACTACTACGACAAGCGCTTCTGGCCCGAGAAGATCGAGACCTGCGAGGACGAGGACATCCTCTGCTGGCTGGAGAACCATCTGGTGATGATCCCGATGGAACCCCGCCGTCCCGGTTGCGATGTGGTGGAGGGCAAGGATATTACCGAGATTAAGGTGAAAGCCTTGGCCAAGGCTGCAGATGACTGCTGGCGGGCCATCCTTAGCAAAGACCTCACTGCCTTTGCCGCCGCTTACAAAGCCAGCTTCAATGCCCAGACTGCTATGTTCCCTGCTATGATTCAGGGCTGTGTGCAGAGCTATATTGATCAGTACAAAGACAAAGTGCTTGCTTGGAAGATGCCCGGTGCCGGTGGCGGTGGCTACCTCGCCTGCGTGGTGGAGGATGCAGCGCAGTTCTGCAAGGCCCACGAAGAAGCCATACCCCTCACCATCCGCAGAGCCGGAATGTAATTTTAAAACGAAATAATGATGTTGGATAAAACTAGTAAGATATATGTGGCCGGACACCACGGACTGGTGGGGTCGGCTATTTGGAATAATCTGCTCCAGCGGGGCTACACGAACCTCGTGGGGCGCACGCACAAGGAGCTGGACCTGACGGACCAGTATGCCGTCAGGAAGTTCTTCGACGAGGAGCGGCCGGATGCGGTGGTGCTGGCAGCGGCCTTTGTGGGCGGCATCATGGCTAACATGCTGTACCGGGCGGACTTCATCATGATGAACATGAAGATCCAGTGCAACGTGATCAGTGAGGCGTACGCCCATGGCGTGAAGAAGTTGCTCTTCCTCGGTTCGACGTGCATTTATCCGAAGGATGCGCCCCAGCCGATGAAGGAGGATTGCCTGCTCACCTCGCCGCTGGAGTACACCAACGAGGAGTATGCTATCGCGAAGATTGCAGGCCTGAAGATGTGCGAGAGCTATAACCTTCAGTATGGTACCAACTATATCGCGGTGATGCCGACGAATCTCTATGGCCCCAACGACAACTTCCATCTGGAGAACAGTCACGTGATGCCGGCCATGATGCGCAAGGTCTATCTGGCCAAGCTCATTCACGATGGTGATTGGGAGAAGATTCGGCGGGATTTGACCATCCGCCCGGTTGGCGCTAACATCAAAGAAAACGGTGAGCAAGTGCGTTACGTGATTGATGGTAGTAGTGATGAGACTCTGATCCGCAAGATCCTGGCGTGGTATGGCATCGAGGACAACAAGGTGACGCTATGGGGTACGGGTAAGCCGCTGCGCGAGTTCCTTTGGAGTGAGGATATGGCAGACGCGTCCGTGCACGTGCTGTTGAACGTAGACTTCAAGGACATCATTGGCATCGAGAAGTATTCTTCCGTGCATTATGGTGTGGCTGCTGACGGCGTGGTGGATCGCAATCATTCGACCGGCCGCGGCGGGTACATCCCTTCGCTGGGCGAGATTCGCAATTGCCACATCAATGTGGGCACGGGCAAGGAGCTGACCATTCGCGAACTGTCAGAACTGGTGGTGAAAGCCGTGGGCTTTGAGGGCTCGGTGGAGTTCGACGCCGCCAAGCCGGACGGCACGATGCGCAAGCTGATCGATGTTTCTAAATTGCATTCCCTCGGCTGGACGCATAAGGTGGAGATTGAGGAGGGGGTTCAGAAACTGTTAGAGTGGTATATGGGGAACCTTGATGTCTAAGAACAGGCTTCGTTCTTGATTATATTGATTTTGACCCATCTAGGCTACGTCGTCTCCCTCGACAAAACCATATCCACTTATTGTGAGTAGGAGCGGCTTCTTGTGTTGACCCCCATCCCCTATGTGAAGGATATGGTCATCAAAGCCGAGGGTATCATTGTTTTTGTGCCCATGGTTGACGGCTTTTAAGAAACCTGCTGAGGGGGAGAAGAATATTTTGTAGTGTAATGAGAGTGTCTATCGTTTGTGCGATTTAATTAAATGGTGGCGGAATTTGCGGGTAAATCTTTTTGTGATATTCAACCACGTTATTGTCATAAGTTTTATGGTCGGGTTAAGCATCCCGCTTATTCAGTGCTTGATAAAACCAAGGTTTAGGAGATCTTGGACTTAGATTCTCTTATTAATCAGAGTCCCTAGAAACAGTATTATATAATTATAACTGCATACGGTATGAAAGTCGTACTTTTAGCCGGTGGCTTCGGCTCCCGCATTTCTGAAGAATCTGTATTCAAGCCCAAACCTATGATAGAGATAGGCGGTATGCCTATCCTTTGGCACATTATGAAAGAGTATGCCCATTACGGACATAATGAGTTTATTATTTGTGCGGGCTATAAACAGGAATACATCAAGGAGTGGTTTGCCAACTATTTTATCCACAACAGTGACATTTCGTTTGACTTTCGAGATGGAAAGAATGAAATGACAGTGCATCACAGCCACCTGGAGCCTTGGAAGGTAACCGTTGTTGATACCGGTTACAACACCATGACGGGTGGTCGTATCAAGCGGGTGCAGGAGTATGTTGGCAACGAGACATTCTTTATGACATACGGTGATGGCGTATGTGATGTGGATATTAATATGCTCCTAGAATTCCATAAAAGCCACGGTAAGATTGCTACTTTGACTGCTGTGAAAATGAAGCAGGAAAAAGGTGTTTTGGATATTGAAGGGGGTGCTGTGAAAGCATTTCGAGAGAAGAACTCTATGGATGGCGCGCCCATTAATGCTGGATATATGGTATTGGAGCCAGCTATTTTTGACTTTTTGGATGGAGATTCTTGTATTTTTGAACGCAAGCCCCTTGAAGCTCTTGCAGCAGGAGGTGAATTGATGTCTTATATTCATGAAGGCTTTTGGCAGTGTATGGATAATATTCGCGAGAAGATGATGCTGGATAAGTTGCTTCAAGAGGATAAAGCTCCTTGGAAGAAGTGGGAGCGTTCAGTACCCAATGTGTTGTAATTAATAGGAAGGAATAACATAATGGCTAAGAAAGAAGAATTAAAAGCTCAAATCTTAGAGCTGACGCGAGAGTATTATAAGGAGGTTCATGCCCAGAGAAAGGAGTTTGAACCGGGTAAATCATTTGTCCACTACGGAGGCCGTTACTTCAACGATGAAGAAATAGTGAATCTGGTGGACTCATCCCTTGATTTCTGGCTGACCCAAGGCCCTTGGACTCACAAATTTGAACGTCGTTTGGCTGATTGGTTGGGTGTGAAGTTCTGCGCTGTAACTAACTCAGGTTCCAGCGCCAATCTTCTGGCATTCTACACACTGACCTCTCACAAACTGGGCGACCGTAGAATCAAGAAGGGTGATGAGGTGATTACTGTGGCAGCAGGTTTCCCAACAACGGTTACACCTATCATCCAGTTTGGTGCTATCCCGGTGTTTGTTGATGTTGCTCTCCCAGGATTTGATATTGATGTCAATCAGCTGGAGGCTGCTTATAGCCCCAAGACCAAGGCTGTAATGATGGCTCACTCATTGGGTAATCCCTTCAACCTGAAGGCTGTACTTGCTTTCTGCGAGAAGCATAACCTTTGGCTCATTGAGGATAACTGTGATGCCCTTGGTTCTGAATATACCATTGATGGTGTGACCAAGAAGACTGGCACATGGGGCCATATTGGTACCAGTAGTTTCTATCCTCCTCACCATATGACAATGGGTGAGGGTGGTGCTGTCTATACCAACGACCCGTTGCTGAACAAGATCACACTTTCTTTCCGTGACTGGGGACGCGATTGCTGGTGCGCATCTGGTGTGGATAATACCTGCCGTATGCGCTTCACCGGACAGTTTGGTGAACTGCCTCAGGGATACGACCATAAGTATGTCTACAGCCACTTTGGATTTAACTTGAAGATTACCGATATGCAGGCTGCCGTAGGTTGTGCTCAGTTGGATAAGCTTGATCAGATTGTAGCAGCTCGTCGCGCGAATTATCAGATGCTTTATGATGGCCTGAAGGATGTCCCTGGACTGATTCTTCCTGTGGCAGAGGCAAACAGCAATCCTTCTTGGTTCGGGTTCTTGATTGCCGTGAAGGAAGATGCTGGTTTTACCCGTAATGAACTGACTGGCTATCTGGAGCAGAACAAGATTCAAACCCGTAATCTCTTTGCCGGCAACTTGACCAAGCATCCTTGCTTTGACGAGATGCGTCAGACAGGTGAGGGCTATCGCATTGTTGGTGAACTGAAGAACACCGACTTTGTGATGACCAACGGATTCTGGATTGGTGTATTCCCCGGCATGACCAAGGAGATGAACCAGTGGATGATTAAGTGCATTAAGGATTTCTGTACCTCACATGCTAAGTAATATGAACATTGATATATTCAATAACTTTTACAAAGGCAAGAAAGTCCTTGTAACCGGTCACACTGGTTTCAAGGGCTCCTGGCTTTCCATCTGGCTACACGAACTGGGTGCAGAGGTGGTAGGCGTTGGTCTGGAACCCTATAGTGAGAAAGACAACTTTGTTCTTTCCGGCATTGGTAAGAAGATCAAGGCTGACATCCGTGCGGATATTCGTGATGGAGAGAAGATGAAAGAAATATTCAAGCAGTACCAACCAGAGATAGTCTTCCACCTTGCAGCACAGCCTCTGGTGCGTCTTAGCTACGAAATTCCCGTTGAGACCTACCAAACCAACGTGATGGGAACCATCAACATCATGGAAGCCATCCGTGCAACGGAAAGCGTGAAGGTGGGCGTGATGATCACCACCGACAAGTGCTATGACAACAAGGAGCAGATGAGAGGCTACAAAGAGGATGACCCGTTTGGTGGCTATGACCCTTATAGCTCCAGTAAAGGTGCTTGTGAAATTGCCATTCAGAGTTGGCGTAGGAGTTTCTTCAATCCTGAGGATTACGGTAAGAAACACCATGTGAGCCTTGCCAGTGTACGTGCCGGTAATGTGATTGGCGGTGGCGACTGGGCTAAAGACCGTATTATTCCTGATTGCATCCGTGCTTTGGAGGCAGGAAAGCCCATTGAGATTCGTTCACCTAAAGCCGTACGTCCTTGGGAACATGTGCTGGAACCTCTGAGTGGTTATATGCTGCTTGCACAAAAGATGTGGGAGCATCCTACGGAGTATTGTGAGGGCTGGAACTTTGGACCGGAACAGGAGAGCGTTTTGACCGTCTGGGAAGTAGCTTCTGCTATGATTAAGAACTTCGGTTATGGCGAACTGAAGGATGTATCTGATCCCAATGCCCTGCATGAAGCCAATCTGTTGATGCTGGACATTACAAAGGCAAAGACTCGTTTAGGTTGGAAACCAAGACTGGATGCTACTCAGACCGCCATTTTGACTTCTGACTGGTACAAACGTTATCAGAAAAAGGATGTCTATGCCATTTGCATTAATGAAATAAAAAAATTCTGCATCGAATAATATAAACTAATGAATAAAACAAGGGTTGCTATAATAGGCACAGGAAACATCGGTGCGGACCTCTTAGTTAAGATACAACGGAGTCCGTTCCTAAAGTGCACCAAATTTATAGGACGCAACTATGATTCAAAAGGAATGCAGTTCGCCCGTCAATTTGATGTTGAATTGTCTGATCAGTCCATCAATGCAATTATTGATGATCCTGATTGCTGTGACATAGCGATAGATGCAACGACAGCGTCTGCACATAAAGTCAATGCTCCGATTTTAAAAGAATTGGGAAAGTATGTGATTGATATGACGCCCTCTCAGATTGGTGAAATGTGTATACCGGCAATTAATGGTGAGGAAGGTATCAAATATGATAATATCAACCTGATTACTTGTGGCGGACAAGCAATTGTTCCCATTGCATTCGCAATTAGCCGTGCGGCTAAAGTGAGGTATCACGAGATGGTGTCCGTAATATCCTCAAAGTCTGCAGGACCAGGAACCAGAGCAAATATTGATGAATTCACGCAGACGACAAAGAAAGCGATTCTTAAGTTTTCCGGTGTAGAAAAAGCAAAGGCAATTATAACCTTGAATCCCGCGGAACCTCCAATTACGATGCATAATACGCTATACTCTTTGATCGATGAACCTGATATGGATGAGATTCGTGGGTCTGTTTCTGAGATGGTAGAGCGTATAAAGGTATATGTGCCGGGATATGAGCTTTTGGTTGAACCAACACTTGATACAAACCGTATTGTGACAATGATTACCGTTAAGGGGCGCGGCGACTATTTGCCACCATATTCAGGTAATTTGGATATTATTAACTGCGCTGCTGTCCGTATGGCAGAGCTTTATCACCAATCTCGAAACAATGGCTGAGAATAATATATTAGTTTTTGATGCCACGCTTCGCGATGGCTCACACGCAATCAAACACCAATTGCCGCTGGAAACAATTGATCATTATTGCACTGAGATAGACAGTGCTGGGCTCTATACTGTAGTTGTGGGGCATGGAAATGGATTAGGCGCGAGTTCTCTCCAGGTAGGGCTTTCTGCCCATACCGATGAGGAGATGTTAACTGTTGCCCGAGCAAAGCTAAAGAATACTAAACTCGGAATCTATATGATACCTGGGTTTGGAACAATCGAAGATAACTTGGAACCTGCCATAGAGATAGGGGTGGATTTATTTAAGATAGGTTGTCACAGCACCGAGGCAGATATTACTAAACAGCATATCGAATATCTTCGTGGATTTAACAAAGAGGTTTATGGCGTTTTGATGATGTCACACATGCCATCACCAGAGCGGCTCCTTGAGGAGGTAAAAAAAATGGAAAGTTATGGAGCACTCGGTGTGATATTAATGGATTCCGCAGGCGCTTTTATGCCAGAAGATGTTCGGACAAAAATTAGCATGCTAGTTGATAACACTAATATTCGCATAGGTTTCCATGCCCATAATAACCTAGGCATGGCGGTTTCTAATACGCTTTTAGCACTTGAATGTGGAGCTACCATTATTGATGGAACGCTACGCGGTTTTGGCGCAGGAGCAGGCAATAGCCAGCTGGAGGCAGTAGTTCCCATCTTACAGCGTCAAGGCAAATTGTCTGAGATAGACTTCTATAAATTGTTGGATATAAGTGATGATATCGTTCGCGATGAAATAGGATACAAGAAGGGGCTTGAAACAACGAGTATTGTAAGTGGATTAAATGGAGTCTTTAGTGCCTTTGCGGTGCATGTGCAAAATGCCTCTAAACGCTATGGCGTGGATGCAAGGGACATTTATAAAGAATTAGGAAAACGTAAGGTTGTTGGCGGACAAGAAGACCTCGTGGTGGATGTCGCCATATATCTGGCTCAGCAAAAGAAGATGGATGATTCTTCATTTGTTATGGAGTCTTTATTATAAGTTGACAGTTTAATTATTATAAGTATGACAGTATCAGAATATATCTTTGACTTTTTGTCAAAAAAGGGTGTTGATACCGCTTTTGTTGTAACAGGCGGTCAGGCAATGTGGTTAAATGATGCTCTTGCTAAGAACAAGTCCATTCATTCTATCTTTTGCCATCATGAACAATCATGTGGCATGTCTGCAGACGCTTATGGGCGTATTACTGGTAAATTAGGTCTTGCTGTTGTAACCGCAGGTCCCGGTAGTATTAATGTGGTTAATGGATTGGTAGGAGGTTGGACTGATTCTTCACCTATGATGGTCGTATCGGGTCAGTCCGCGTTATCCTGCGTTAAATATCAGGAATCAAGTGGTATTAGGCAGTATGGAATACAGGGCATTTTTATTCGTCCGTTCGTAGAAAAAGCTTGTAAGTATTTCATAACTGTTGATGACCCAATCAACATTAAGTACTATTTGGAAAAGGCATATTACCTCGCGAAGAATGGGCGTCCTGGACCCGTTTGGATTGATGTTCCTTTGGATGTACAGCGAATGCAGGTGCCTGAAAAACTTGCTATTGGATACACTCCTGAGCAATTCTTGATGGGGAGCAAAGAAAGAAAAGAGTTTGCTAGTATCATTCTTGATAAGATCAAACGGTCTACTCGCCCCATAATTATTGCGGGCCAGGGTGTTCGTCTTTCAGGGGCGACTGAGGAACTCCGGGCTTTTGCGGAAAAGTATAGAATTCCTATTATTACAACGCGTTTAGGCATTGATGTAATCGAGAGTGCGCACGAGTTGTATGTTGGCCGTCCTGGCAATTACGGAGAGCGCTCAGCTAACTTTGCGATTCAAAATGCAGACTTTATACTTGCTGTCGGTTCACGATTGGCTACTGCGGCTGTGGGACATGATCCTTCCCATTTTGGGAAACATGCTTATAAAGTAGTTGTTGATGTCGATGAAAAGGAACTAAATAAGCCGGGATTCCCGATAGATTTAAAGATTAAGGACGATGCTAAGAAAATCCTTGGTGTACTTGTTGATTATCCGGAGTCGGACAAACCTAATACTGAGGCTTGGGTAACACAATGTAACTTGTGGAAAACAAAGTACCCTGTTGTCCTCCCCGAGTACAAGGAGACAGGTGCCGGGCGTATCAATTCGTACTATCTTGTAGATAAGATTTGTGAAAAGGCAGATAATGATTATATGGTCATGGTTGATACCGGTTCATGCTTCCATGTGGCCTGCCAGGCTTGGAAAGTTAAATATGGGCAGCGATTTCTAACGACAGGAGGCCTTTCCTCTATGGGCTATTGGGTGGCAGGAATTGGTGCGTGTGCTGCGAACAACTACAAAAAGACTATTGTGATCACAGGAGATGGCAGTTTCCAGATGAACATTCAGGATATTGCTACTATTGCCTACAACAAACTTCCTATTAAGGTCTTTATTTTCAACAACAACGGATATTTGCTTATCCGACAGACGCAGCATAACTACATGGAAGATAGATTTTATGGTGAAGGTCCATCTTCAGGTGTGTGGTGCCCGGACGCTATGAAGATTGCAGAGGCTTATGGAATTAAGGGTATCAGAATCAAGAATGCCTCCGAGCTTGACAGCAAGATTCAAGAAGTTCTTGAGTATGATGGCCCCGTTCTTTGTGATGTCCTTACTCAGGAATGGCAACTAATTGTACCCCGAGTAGCATCTGATAAGATGCCTGATGGCTCACTTCGAATGAGAAATTATGAGGATATGTTCCCGTTCTTACCTGCTGATGAGTATAAAGAGAATATGGTTGCTGAAAGGGAGTAGCGTGGATGTGAAGCTCTTTTTTTGAACCTTGTATTAAATATGAACCCTATTATCAAAGAAGATTTATTATTTATAACCCAATCGAACCTTATTGATTGGAAAAGGTTTATCAATAAGACGGTTCTCATTAGTGGGGCAAATGGGATGCTTCCGTCCTATATGGTGGAGACATTATTATTCTTAAATGAGAAATATAGTTATAACATAAAGGTCATAGCATTAGTAAGAAATCTCGAGAAAGCTAAGAAGGTTTTTGCTGAGTATGATGGTAATCCGATACTAGAGTATCTGGTTCAGGATGTAGCAGAACCCATCAGATTTGAAGGGGATGTGGACTTCATGGTACATGCTGCATCACAGGCTGCTCCATCCTACTATGGCGTAGATCCAGTAGGCACTTTCAAGGCAAACACGCTTGGCACCATCAATATGCTTGAGCTTGCTAAGGAAAAGAATGTAGAAAGTTTCTTATATTTCAGTACCGGGGCCGTTTATGGTGATTATAATGGAGAGGTTGTCAACCTTGATGAAGATCTTGTAGGTAAAGTAAATACGTTGGATGTTAGGAACTGTTATTCTGAAAGTAAGCGAGCTGGCGAGAATGCCTGTGTATGTTATAATTACCAGTATAAAGTTCCAACCAAGATTATAAGAATCTTCCATACATTTGGTCCTAAAGTAAATTTAAATGATGGTCGCGTGTTTTCAGACTTCTGCAAGAATATTCTTAATAATGAGAATATTGTGTTGAAGAGTGATGGTTCTGCAAAACGCAGTTTCTTGTATGTCGCAGATGCAGTGATAGCTTATTTCAAGGTTCTTTTGGACGGTGAGGATGCTACGGCATATAATGTGGGTGGAGATGAAACACATGAGATTTCTATTAAGGACTTGTCTTCGTTGTTGGTTCGTTTGTATCCTGAAAAAAAATTAAAAGTAAAGTTTGATATTAATGAAGACGATGTTACATATAGCCAAATGAGGACTCCGCAGAAACAAATATTGCCGCAATTGGACAGAATCTCTTCTTTAGGATGGAAACAGACGACAAGTGTGAGGGATTGTTTCAAGAGAACGATGGATGCTCTTATTAATCAGTAACGCAAAAGCAGGACAGGTATGAGTATTGTTAAGTCTTTGCTGCGAAAAATTGGAATGGACGGAGCTATCGCGTATTCTTCGGGATCACGAATCGTTGCCGGAGTCACAGGTGTCGTATCTGTTTTTTTTATTACCTCATTCCTAACAGGTGTTGAACAAGGGTTTTACTACACATTCGGAAGTATTCTTGCGTTACAGGTTTTTTTTGAGTTGGGATTGACGGGTATAATGACACAGTATGTGGCACACGAGGCATCGCACCTGACATTAGAAGATAATCACCTTTTTGTAGGGGATGAAAAGTATAAATCTAGACTCGCATCTTTAATACATTTTTGTGTAAAATGGTATGCCGTTTTGTCGGCGGTTGTTTTAGTTTTCTTGCTTATCGTGGGCTATGTGTATTTTAACCATTATGGAAGTGAACATGAAAATGTTAGCTGGAAAACGCCTTGGTTTCTGCTGTGTGTCGGTACTGCAATCAAACTTTTTCAATCTCCATTCAACTCCATTCTCATGGGATTGGGGAAGGTGAAGGAAATGAGTAAAATCGGTTTTTGGCAGCAAGTAATTATTCCAGCTACAATTTGGGTTGGTCTTGCTACGGGTTTCAAACTTTATGTTGTAGGTTTTAGTTATTTAGCATCAGTTGTTATTTGGCAGGTATTTGTTCATAGAACGGGACTTGAAAAGATTATCATCGCGTTATGGAAGGATACAGTTACGGAGAGAGTTTCGTATTTAAAAGAGATTTTCCCTTTTCAGTGGAAAATCGCTCTCAGTTGGGTGAGTGGATACTTCATCTTTCAATTATTTAATCCAGTTCTTTTTGCTACAGAGGGTGCTATTGTTGCAGGTCAGATGGGAATGACGCTAACGGCTATTAATGCGATCCAAGCGTTTTCTATGAGTTGGATTAATACAAAGATACCCTTGTATTCTCAATTAATTGCTCAAAAAGACTATTTGCAGCTAGACCATATATTTAATAAAACACTAAAACAAATGACGAGTGTATGTTTAGGTCTATTAGTTTTGTTTTTTATCCTAATTTGGTTCTTGAATGTTACACAATTAAGGATTGGCAATAACGTTTTATCAGAACGATTCTTGTCGTATCTACCAATGATCCTTATTGCCCTGCCAATGTATTTTCAACAATATATCTATTCTTGGGCAACTTATTTGAGATGCCATAAGGAAGAGCCCTTCCTTTGGAATTCCGTAGTGTGTGGCGCTGCCAGCTGCTTATCGACCTTAGTATTAGGTAAGTTTTATGGCCTTTATGGTATTACGATAGGTTATTTTGTGATACAATCATTAGCATTACCCTGGGGGTATATGATTTTTAAAACAAAAAAAAGAGAATGGCATGGAGCATGATTGCCTGTTAAGTATTTGTATACCTATATATAATCGAGTTGAGTTTTTAAAACGCCATTTGGAAAGGCTTTACGAAGATAAGGTTCTGTTTGAAACTCAAGTCCAATTAATAGTGTCAGATAATTGCTCTACGGATAACCTTCTAGCAATTTGTGAGGAGTATCAAGAAAAAGGTTTAGTCCTTTATTACCATCGCAATGATGTTAATTTAGGTGCTGATGGGAACTTTGAATGGTGCTTTAATCATGTGCGAGGGAAATATGTTTGGTTGCTAGGTAGTGACGATATCTTGGAAAATGGGGTGTTGCGAAAAGTGGTCAACATTTTAGCAACAAATGATTTCGGTTTAATACACTTGAGTATGAAGCCGTGCGTTCGAGAGATTTCCGTTTATACTTCCGCTGATAGGATCTTGGTAGATATTAGTTATTGGATTACCTTCCTAAGTGCTAACATAATACGCTCAGAAACATTATACTCTGTTGATTTATCTGATTACAGGCAGTCTAATATGATACAAGTGCCAGCATATATTAATGCATGTTGTTCATATCCGGTCAATGCCATCGTTTATTTCCCAAAATACTTCGAGGAGGGTAGCGATAGTAAGAACAATGGGGGGTATAATATTTTTGAGGTATTTGTTACCAATTTATATGGTATTTACCGCAATTTTGTTAGAAACAATGCTCTGTCCCGACGAACATTTGATAAGATAAAAGAAGTCGAGTTTAAGGATTTTCTAATGCATTACATTAAACGCTTCTTAATTTACAAGGAGACAAATAATTTTATACTTGAGGGAAGTTGGAAGCATTTGCTACGTTATTATTGGCGCAATATTTATTTCCATACAAGAGTTATATATGCGTATTTGCGCAAATTCTTGTAGTTTATTTGTGAATCGGTTAATGTAGGTGCATATGTGCATAAAAAGAGTAATAAAAAAAATTCTTGAGAATAATAGCTTCCCCTTTTCATGTATGAGGAGCCGCTATTTTTCTTCAGTTTTTTCTTCTATTGGCGCAAAAACTTCTTTTGGGAGTATTGAACTTCTTCTAGGCGCTAAGTATATTACTGTTGGAGATAATTGCAGTTTCGACAATTATCTATATATGACAGCCTGGGAGAGTTATAGAGAGCAGAGTTTTAACCCATCAATGAGAATTGGAAATAACTGCCATTTGGGCGCGTTTAACCATCTTTCTTGTATTAACAAAATCACAATAGGAGACAATTGTTTGACGGGGAAATGGGTTACTATTACGGACAATTCTCATGGCCGTAACGCGGTAGAAGAGCTAAGTATCCCACCAGGAAACAGGAAATTATATAGTAAGGGACCAGTTATTATTGGAAAGAATGTGTGGATTGGGGATAAAGCAACTATTCTCCCCGGAGTGACTGTAGGTGATAATGCTGTGATTGCCGCAAATTCTGTCGTGACAAAGGATGTTGCCGCTAACACTATTGTTGGGGGGTGCCCTGCCAAAGTATTGAAGGAAAGATATGAATAAATGAAAACCAAAGCATTAATAAGAAACGCCATTCGTTACGTCTTAGATTATCTATTGCTTTTCTGTCCAATAAAAGAGAAGCTAGAATATGATATAGTGATAGTGCGAACAGACGGTATTGGTGATTTTATCCTCTGGCTAAACACTATTGAGTCATATAAGAAGAAGTATGCAGGAAAACGCGTCCTCTTGATTTGTCCAGAAGGAGATGTGAGCGTGGCTAAGTATTTCGATTTCTTTACTGACATAATTGGCTTTAATAAAAGAAAACTGTCTAAGACTGGCTACCACATCGCATTTATGAAGAGCCTAAATGGTATCAAAGCAGGTATCCTTATTTCTCCAACATGGGAAAGGGTATATCCTACGGATTACATTATTAGGGCAATTCGTTCAAATAAGAAGATTGGGATCAAAGAGGGGAAAGCGAATTATCGGGTCAAACACTCTAAGAGGAGTAACCATTATTATACGGACCTTATAAACGTACCAGCCAATACAGAGTCAGAATTTTATGCAACAGAATACTTTACCCGCTCAGTAATAGACCCGGAATATACTGCCCAGATAACAGACTTGTCTATTGTATACAAAGAATCGGAAGCCAAATTCAGTAAGTATTGCGTTATAGCATTATCATCTGCAGAGAGCGTCAAGATATGGCCTGTTGAAAAGTTATCCAAAGTAATAGACACAATACCGCCAGATTATAACATCATTCTTTCTGGGGTAGGAAAAGAAGATGAGCAGCGTGCAAGATATATTAAAGATACAACAACGACAGAGGCGAACATTATTGACTATGTTAATTCCACCAAAAATATCAGTGAATTAATATGCTTGATTTCACATGCTGACTTCTTAATTGGATATGATAGTGTCGCTGTTCATATAGCCGCTTCCTGTAATGTCCCTTCCATATGTATAGCATCTGGGGCTGATTTTAATAGGTTTATTCCCTATCCTGAAGCAATTGCAGATAAGAGAAAAAGACCAAGAGTAGTCACACATCAAATGCCATGTTTTGGGTGTGGTTATTATTGTAAAGAAACTGACGATCATAAGACGTTATACTGTCTTAACAAGATTACTCCAGAAGATGTAGTGCCTGAACTAAATGATATAATATCAGATACTTTATGAATATAGGTGATATAAAAAAGAAGAAAATACTTGTTGTTGGCGATGTGATGCTTGACAACTATTATACAGGTGATATTAAGCGAATATCGCCAGAGGCTCCTGTCCCTGTTTTCAGGAAGAAGTCAGAACGTAGTGTATTGGGTGGCGCTGCAAATGTTGCAGCAAACCTTGTTGCTGCAAATCAAGCTGTCTCAATGATGTCAGTCATCGGTGAAGACGAGTGTGGCCATACATTATTGTCTCTTTTTAAAGAAAAAGGGGTAGATACAAAACTATTAGAAGTAACTGATCGTCAAACTACTCAAAAGACAAGATTCCTGGCAGGAAATAATCAGCAGGTTCTTCGCTTGGATGTGGAAGATACAACTCCAATTTCATCCTCTTTGTGTGAAATACTCTTAGATAATCTCAAATCCCGTATTCTCGATTATAATTTAATAGTCTTGTCAGATTATCTGAAGGGGCTCTTAACTTGGGAGTTCACACAGGGTGTAATCAACCTTGCAAATGAACATGGAATACCGGTTGTTATAGATGTTAAGGATCCCGATGTTACTAAATATTTGGGGGCAACACTTCTTAAACCCAATCAGAAGGAATTGCATGACCTTACTGGTATGCCTGTAGAAACAGATGAGGAAGTCATCTCTGCTGCAGAGCATCTTCGCAAGAAATGCAAGAATAAATACGTTTTGTGTACTTGCGGAGCAAGAGGTATGGTTTTAGTGGGTGATAATAAACCTGCCAGTTTTATCCCCGCACAATGTAGAGAAGTGTTTGATGTATCAGGTGCGGGCGATACCACCATCTCTTATTTGGCAGCTGCAATGGCGAATAACATGGATATGAATGAGGCTGTAGAAATTGCAAATTACGCTGCTGGTATTCAGGTAGGTAAAGTTGGCACGTCCTCCGTATACCTCCATGAAGTAAGAGATTATTTGTCCAACATGGGTGCAGGCTCATTCCATAAGATACTCACGGCAGAAGAATTGCCTCGATTCAGAGAGGAGCATAAGGACCAAACAATTGTATTTACCAATGGTTGTTTTGATATTCTTCATGTCGGGCATAAACGATACCTTGAACAAGCCTCAACACTTGGTGACATATTTGTAATCGGTGTTAACTCCGATGCTTCTGTCAAGAGATTAAAAGGTCCGAGTAGGCCAGTTAACCCAGAACAAGACAGGCTTGAAATACTCTCTGCCCTCGGTTTTGTAGATTATGTGGTGTTATTTGATGAAGATACACCATATGAATTGATAAAGACACTACAGCCAGATGTCCTCGTGAAAGGCGGAGACTACAAACCTGATGAAGTTGTTGGAAAAGACATTGTTGAGGCGCGTGGGGGAAGATTGGAATTAATCTCATTTGTGGAAGGAAAATCGACCACCAATATTATCAATAAGATCAATCAGAAGTGACACAAACTGAAATTGTTAGACGGCGTATTGCTGACAGTATTGCTGTCAAAAAACAACTGTTGGAAAACGAAGGACTGATTAATACGGTCGCAGAGCTTGCGGACGAAATAGTTGCATGCATATCTAAGGGGGGGAAATTGGTGATTTGTGGGAATGGCGGTTCTGCTTCTGATGCGCTGCATTTTGCCGGAGAAATTGTTGGCCGTTTTGTCAAAGAGCGTAGGGCATGGCCAGCTGTGGTATTGAATGCAGATGTTGCCACTATGACAGCCATTGCCAACGACTATGGTTATGAAGATGTATTTGCACGGCAGGCAGAAGGTCATGTGAAGCCGGGTGATATATTTGTGGGTATCAGTACTAGCGGAAATAGTGAGAATGTTTATAGAGCTCAACTTAAGGCAAAAGAGTTGGGAGCAAAGACGGCCTGTCTGGTAGGTAAAGATGGCGGCAAGATTGGTCGAGAAGCGGATTATCCTATAGTTGTACCTTGTAATGTAACTGCACGGGTGCAGGAAAGTCATATTATTATTATTCATATTCTTTGTGAACTATCAGAAGTAAAGCTTGCTGAATTAGAAGTAAAATGAATAAAGCCATTTTTTTAGATAGAGACGGAACCATCAACGTAGAGAAGAATTATCTCTATAAGATAGAGGATTTTGAGTTCTTACCGGGAGCTGTAAATGCTTTAAAGCAACTGCAAAGGGCTGGTTTTGTGCTCATTATTGTAACAAACCAGTCGGGAATAGCAAGGGGGTATTATACAGAAAACGACTTTCAGCAATTGAATGACTGGATGGTGACAAAACTAAAAATGCAAGGCGTCATTATTGCGCAAGTTTATTACTGCCCTCATCTACCAGATGCGGAAATTGAAGAGTACCGCAAGGAGTGTAATTGTAGAAAGCCTAAATTGGGAATGTATCAACAAGCTATAGCAGATCACAACATACAACTTAGTAAGAGTTACGCTATAGGAGATAAAATCCGTGATTGTGCCATTTGTGAACAGACTGTTTGTAAAGGTTTTCTCGTAGGGGATAATGAGAGTCCTAATATAATTGAGAAGGTGAAAAACGGGGGGTATGATGGAGTGAGCTATGCAAATAGTTTAGCAGAGGCTGCCAAAATGATCCTCCAAACGGTTTAAGAAAGATATAAAAGCAAAATAATATGATTATAGTAACTGGTGGAGCCGGTTTTATCGGTAGTTGCGTGGTTCGCACGCTTAATGATGCAGGACGTGATGATATTATCATTGTTGACAATGTCGCGGAGACAGACAAATGGATGAATATGCGTAATAAGCGTTTCATCAAGTATGTTCATAAAAGTGAGTTCTTGAAAGAATTGCCTACTTACGAGAACGTTGAGGCAATTATCCACATGGGAGCGCAATCATCTACAACAGAAAGAGACTTCGATTACCTGTGGAAGAACAATTTTGAGTATACTAAGATGCTCTGGAATTATTGTGCGGAGAAGCATATTAGCTTTATCTATGCCAGTTCTGCAGCAACATATGGTGATGGTACGTTAGGTTTTGATGACCAGATGGATATCGATGAGTTGCGTCCTTTAAATGGCTATGGATATTCCAAACAGTTATTTGACCAGTGGGTAAAGCATCAGGCAAAGGTGTTCCCCAAGCAGCATGTCGGATTGAAATTCTTCAATGTCTATGGCCCCAATGAGTATTTCAAGGGTAGTATGGCGTCAATGGTGTTCCATGGATTTAATCAGATTAAGGCAGACGGAGAAATTCGTCTTTTTAAGTCTTGCAATCCAGATTATGAGGACGGTGGACAACTTAGAGATTTCGTATATGTGAAAGACATCTGCTCTGTTATTTTGTTTATGCTTAAGAACAATAATATTAGTGGTCTCTTCAACGTGGGTACCGGGCGTGCACAGAGTTTCCGGGAACTAGCAGAAGCGACTTTTAATGCACTAGGGTTGGAGCCTAATATTAAGTATATTGATATGCCTGAGAAATTGCGAGGTAAATATCAGTACTACACAAAAGCGGAGATGAGTAAACTACAAAGTGTCGGATATCCCCGTCCTTTTGCTGATGTGTCTGAGGGGGTAAGGGACTATGTTCAGAACTATCTAAACTGTAATTATAACATTTATTAATCGCAATGAAACAGGTTGCATTTACAATATGTGCAAAGAACTATTTAGCACAAGCAATATCGCTAAAAGAATCATTCCTTACAAAGAATAACGATTCAGATTTCTTTATTTTTCTCAGCGATAAGAATACTGAGGATGTCAAAACTGAAGTAATAGAACTTAATAATGACTGGATTCCTGACTGGGAAGATATGGCATATAAATATGGTGTGGTGGAGTTTTCAACGGCCATTAAGCCTTTATGTATCCAAAAGCTTTTCAGAGAAGGGTATGACAAAGTGATTTATCTTGATCCTGATATATATGTTACATCTAAGTTAACATATATTTGGGATTTGTTAGATGAAAAATCCGCTATTATAACACCTCATTATTGTAAGATGCAGGTGGATTATAAGGGGACTACAACGGAAGAGGAGTTGTTGTTTGTTGGTATTTTTAATTTGGGATTCTGTGCTCTTCGAAATAATGAGATTGGAGTCAATATCGCTAATTGGTGGGCTAACAGGCTAAGAGATAAGTGCTATTATGACAAGGAAGATGCTCTTCATGTTGATCAAAAATGGATGGATTTCCTCCCTGCTTTTTATCCGAATGATGTTGAGGTTTGCCGCCACCCTGGCGTGAATACAGCAATATGGAATCTTCACGAAAGAGAGCTTATTTATAAAGAGGGGCATTACTCAATCAAATATACTGATGAAGAAAAAGAGTATGATCTCCTATTTTACCATTTTTCCGGTTTTGATCCTTTTAACAAGTCCGTATTTAATAGGAGATTGCCCAAATACAATATAAATGATTTTCCGTCTTTCAAGCCAATTATAGATGAATATGTTGGGGCTGAGTATCGGAATGGTTATGAACATTATTCAAAGCTCACGTATTCATATAACAATTATGATAATGGCGAAAAAATAACACGTTTACAAAGGCGTTTGTATAGAACACTAACAAGAGATAAAAAGTTCTCAAATCCGTTGTCTTGCTCGGGTGAATACTACAGTTTGTTGAAGAAGAATAAACTATTAGCAAACGTTTCTGGTAACACGTATTCGAAACCCAGTAGTTCCGATTACCAAAAACAAGGTCGTCTTTCTTCCATCATCAAGAAATGTTTGAAACAGCTTGAACGGTTATTCGGTGTGCGAAGGTATTCAGCTTTCCTTGATATTTTAAAGGCGGTATCGCGCCTCGAAAATCAAGAGTTCTTGGTTTCCAATAAAAAGTAGAACCAACAAATTCAAACCGTCCCCTAATACACTTGAATTAGCTCATATGATACGCTCGAAGAAAGAATTAAAATTCTTCATAATGGCAGACATGATGATGAATAGAGGTTATTTTAAGTTACCTTTTAGTAAACGATTGTTGCGATTATTTATTCATGATACTATTATGGATTACCTCGTGGTAATGAGGAAATTTTCTTATTATTCCAACTGCGAGGGGGGGGGTATTTTGACATCGGTCAAATCCATCTTTTATAAACTAAGATATAGAAGTTTGGGAATGAAACTGGGTTTTTCCATCGGAGAGAATGTCTTTGGCTACGGTCTTGTTATTCCGCATTATGGTACTATTGTCACCGGCTATACCAATAGAATTGGGAATTACGCAGTGTTACTTACCTCGACTTGTATTGCTGATAACGGTAAAATAATTGGGGACGGTCTTTATATGTCAACAGGGGCGAAGATAACTTCCAAAGTTGTTTTAGGTAATGGTATCACAGTAGCTGCGAATTCTGTAGTAAATAAAGACGTAATGAGGGATAACTGTTTATTAGCGGGTATGCCAGCTAAAGTAGTTAAAGATTCTCCAATCTGGTTCATCCGTGATGGGGAGACATTCTCAGAGAGAGTTAAAAGAATTGAAGAATTAAAAAAAGTTATTCTTGGGTGAATTAACTTTGAGACAACGTTGCTTTTGTATATAAGAGGGTGTAATGATGAAAAATAAAATAGGGAAAATAGTAATACTTATTCTTCTATTCACGCTATTTTGTTCATATCCATACGTGTTTAATAGATTTGTAGGTTTACCTTCTTCTACGGTAGTATGGGTTATTTCTTTCCTCATTATGACTATGCTTTTGTTTGTTCTTGTTTCAAAAAAGACAACGAACAGGCATATTTCAAACGATGAACCCCAAAAAATACCTAAAGAATTCATTGCTGTTTGTGTTTTACAATCTATTATTTGGTTTTTCTATGCTTCATATCATGGTGATAGCGCATACATAACAAGGATTTTTTTCATTCTTTATTCATTTGTGGCAATTAGTGCTTTACAGAAGTCTATTGGTGTATCAGCTTTTATAAAGACAAATAATTATATCATCCAATGGCAGGTAATACTTGGCGTTTTAGCCTTCTTTTTGATTTTTTTTGGAATACTTGGGCCAGTAATTACGTTCGACAACGAGGATGGTAGAGAGGCATATTTTTACGGACTCACTTGTTCAAATGCTGTTTATGGTAATGTCGCAAGAATTGCAGGTTTTTTTGATGAACCTGGGGCACTTGCTGCTTGGGGGATGTATGCTCTTATCTTTAATAAATTATTTATTGGAAACAAAATAGTCGAGTACTTTTTATTATTCGGTCTTATAAGCACTCTCTCATTAGCTTATTTTGCACAAGTAGCACTTTATATCCTTTTTTTCTATAGAAAAAATACAAAAGTTATTATTCCTGTTACCATTTTGCTGGCATTAATCTTTGTGTTGATATATAAACAAGGATCAGATAGTGAGATGTATTTAAGAACATTTGAGAGGGTTGATATGGCCATCAATGGGAAAACAAACCGTGATGTTATGGTTGATAATGCCAAATATGCTTTTATGCAGAATCCGGCTTTTGGTATTGGGGCCAGTAATGCTGACAAATTTGACTCACTTACTGATAACCCATATGAAACACTTGCTACCGATGGTGTTATTGGAACTATTTTTATTTACCTTCCTCTCATTGTAGCTCTTTTGGTATGTAAACTTAACAAGCGAGTTCTTGCCGCGATAGTTGTATTGGCTGTTGGCTATTTACAACGTCCGTTCCACATTTCTCCAATGCATTATCTACACATATATTGTTTTTTATATCTGACTATAGTTTATTATGCTCCTAGGTATAGAAGAAGCACCCTGCGTGTCAATAATAACAGTGACCTTTAATGCTGAAAAGGTAATTGAGGAAACGATAGATTCTATTATCCGTCAAGACTTTACTAATTATGAAATGATCGTTATTGATGGAGGTAGCAGAGACAATACACTTGATATTTTAAACAAGTATCGTAATTTTATTAACTTCATGGTATCGGAACCCGACAAAGGTATCTACGATGCTATGAATAAGGGAATTAATCATTCACGAGGCAAATGGTTATGCTTTATGAATGCTGGTGATGTTTTCTACAATGACCATGTCTTGACAGATGTCTTCTCTAATCATGATTATCCAGAGCAAGCAAAACTACTCTACGGAGATGTATCAATAGTATTTGACAATAATCGCGAGTGTATAAAAAATAGCAGCACATTGAAAGGGCGTGATGTCCCCATTAACTTATGTCATCAGGCTACATTTACGGATGGTGACTACCTTCGCGAACATAATTATGATGTTTCGTATAAAATTGCTGCAGATACCAACTCGTTTTATAATATTTATAAGGCAGGGTATATATTACAATATGTCCCTGTTATAATATCGAAGTACGAAGCTTCCTTAGGTGTCTCAAGTAAAAACGTTAATTTAATTTTCAAGGAGTTTATGAGGGTTGAGGGTCTTACGCCCCAAAATAATGAATGGTGGAGACGATGGCTGAAAAACAGAGTTCGTTTGCTATTTATGCACTGTTTGCCTTCTAAGCTATATAGTGAGATTATGGTCCGTAGATTATTAAAGGTACAAGATAATAGACAGAAGCAGTCTTAATTATATGAACAAGTTTTCAATAATTACACCACAGTACAACTCTTTTGAATTGATGGATAACTACTTCAATTCAATGGAGAATCAGACGTATAAAGAGTTTGAGCTCATCATCGTAGACGATTGTTCTACAGATGGCTCTTATGAGAAGTTGCAGAAGAAAGTTGCTCAAACACAGATACCTATTAGGTTACTACGGACTCCTAAGAATGGTGGACCAGGAAAAGCACGAAACATAGGGATCGAAAATGCGTCTGGTGATTGGATTACTTTTGTTGATAATGATGACTGGGTTGAAAAGGATTTTCTGGAAACCATTAACGGCGTAATAGAAAAAGAGAAGGTCAACTGTGTAATATACGATTACTATCAATGGCTAGATGGAAAAACGACAGTAGCCTCCTCCATGTACATAAACAAAAACGGTCGAAAGACCGTTTCCGATTGTATGGTTGCGGTTCGCAACCATACAATCGGAAAGTTTTACAAACTTTCCGATTGTAGTAACGTCCGGTTCCCGGACGTTAGACGCTGTGAAGATGTGGCGTATGTGATTCAAGCCATTGCTGCTTGTGGGGATGCTTATTATTATAATGTCCCTCTATATTATTACAGACAACGTCCGAACTCTCTTTCTAATAATAATAAACTGGATCATTCTGATATGGTTAGAGCTTTCTCTATATTGGAGGATAAGTTTTTAGAGCAGTATCCTCTTGAGATGAAAAACAAGTCGGTGACGGATATCCTTTATGGAGGGCTACTAATGATGTGCAAGTCTGGAAAGTCGAGGACGGAGATATTAAAATATTTAAAGGAATATGAAATGAAATACCCCAACTGGCGGGAGTGTGAAATAATTAACTATCTTGGGACAGCAAAGAAACTCTTTTTGAAATGTGCCAAGTCGCATTTTGTGCTAGGACTAAAGGCTATCGCATTTGCACATTCTATTATGATAAAAAAAGGAGCATAATATATGAGTTTAGAACAGAAGATTAATTATCAACTAAATAAATATCCTGGCGTTAAGAAAGTGATTAAGCGAGGGTATCAGCTCGCTATGTATACCATCTCTCCTAAGGTTAAATCAGAGGGTGACATCATACGAGTTTCTCCGAATGAGACTGGTGAATTCTTTTTTGGTTATTATGATAAATCTCCCTGGGATGCAACTGGACGCTATATGCTTTGTATGAGGGCAAAGGATACCTGGAGTGAACCAGACCCTAATACGAGTATGGAAATCCTTTTGCTAGATACTGATAATAATGGCTTTTATCGAAAACTTGCCACCCCCCTTACGTGGAATGTTCAACAGGGCTGTATGGCTCAATGGTTAGGACCAGATTTCTCAAAGCGTATCATATATAACGATCTTCGTGAAGAGAAGTATTGTTCCGTAATTATGGATGTAAATACGGGTAATGAACGAATTTTGCCGTTACCAGTATATAGTGTTTCAAATGATGGAAAAACTGCCTTATCTTTAGATTTTTCCAGATTGCATAGCTTACGTCTGGGATATGGATATTCTGCACTCCCAGAGAAGACAAAAGGTGAAGCCCTTCCAGATACGACAGCTATTTGGAGAATGAATATTGAGACCGGCGAGGTGGCACCTATCCTTTCCTATAAGGACTTTGCGACTTTTCAACCCAGACCAGAAATGCAAGTGGAAGGTAGTGTTCATAAAGTTAACCACATAATGATTTCCCCCAATGGTAAGCGATTTATGGTGCTGTACCGTTGGTTTGTTGGTTCGCGAAAATACACACGGTTAATAACCTGCAATGTGGATGGTACAGATATGTATGTGCTGAGCGACGATGATATGGTGAGTCATTGCTATTGGAAAGATGATGAGCATATAATTGCTTTTGAAAATAAGCGAGACGGTGGTGCTGGTTACTACTTGATGAAAGACAAAACACAAGATTATCAACACCTGTGGCCCCTATTTAACAATGATGGACATCCAAGCTATTGCCCGACTGATAATCATTTGGTAGTAACTGATTCTTATCCTAACAGAGCTCGAGTGGCCGATATTAAATTGTTACGTGATGATGATCCTGAAGGGAAAGAGGTAAAAGTTATTGCTAGAGTATTTGCACCTTTTAAATATGACAATGATACCCGTTGCGACCTGCACCCCCGTTGGAGCAGAGATGGTAAGAAAGTCTGTTTCGACAGTGTTTTTGAAGGCCATAGAGGATTATATATAGTAGAAATATAAACAGTTAGTTATGACTTATAAAGAATTAAAGTTTCCCGAGAATACGTTATTCCTGGTTACCGGTGGAGCAGGTTTTATTGGCTCCAACCTTTGTGAAGCAATATTAAAGATGGGTTATCGTGTGCGATGCCTCGATGACCTGAGTACAGGTAAACAAGCCAATGTGGATTTGTTTAAAGACGATCCAAATTATGAGTTTATCAAAGGCGACATCAAAGACCTTGATACTTGCATGAAGGCTTGCGAGGGTGTTGATTACGTGATGAACGAAGCGGCATGGGGTAGTGTGCCTCGTAGTATTGAAATGCCTCTATTTTATTGTGCAAACAATATCCTGGGCACGTTGAATATGATGGAAGCTGCACGTCAGAATAAGGTTAAGACCTTTGTTTATGCTTCTTCTAGTTCTGTGTATGGAGATGAAGCTCACCTGCCAAAGCAGGAAGGAGTTGAGGGTAATCTCCTGAGTCCTTATGCATTGACCAAACGTGCAGATGAAGAATGGGCTAAGCAGTACACCAAGCACTATGGATTGAAGACTATTGGCCTCCGCTACTTCAACGTGTTTGGTCGCCGTCAAGATCCTAATGGTGCTTATGCTGCCGTTATCCCTAAGTTTATCAAGATGTTGATTAACGATGAGCAGCCCACTATTAATGGTGATGGTAAGCAGAGTCGTGACTTCACATATATTGAGAATGTAATTGAAGCTAATCTTAAAGCTTGCTTGGCACCTGATGAGGCAAGTGGTGAGGCTTTTAATGTGGCATATGGCGGTCGTGAATATTTGATTGATATCTACTATGACTTGACCAAAGCACTTGGTAAGAACATAGAACCGCACTTTGGGCCAGACCGCCCTGGTGATATAAAGCATAGTAATGCGGACATCAGCAAGGCAAAGCGTATGTTGGGTTATGATCCTCAGTATGACTTTGCACGTGGTCTGAATGAGGCTATCGAGTGGTATAAAGCTAACCTTTAACCGATAATTGATAAAAAGAATATAACAATGAAAGAGACTAAAATTTGTGTAATCGGGCTCGGTTACGTTGGCCTGCCTCTGGCTCGCTTGTTTTCAACCAAGTACCCCACTGTGGGTTTTGACATGAACCAGAAGCGTTGTGACGCGCTAATGGCTGGTCACGATGCTACACTGGAAGTGGCAGATGACATCCTGCAGGATGCCACCAAGAATCACGGTTTCATTTGCACAAGCGACATTGAAAAGATTAAGGATTGCAACTTCTATATCGTTGCAGTCCCTACTCCTGTAGATGCAGACAATAATCCCGACCTCACACCTCTAATTGGTGCGTCAACTACCGTTGGTAAGGTTATCAGCAAGGGTGATGTGGTTGTTTATGAATCTACCGTTTATCCTGGTGTAACTGAAGACGAGTGCATCCCTGTAGTTGAGAAGATATCTGGCCTCAAGATGAACGTGGATTTCTACGGTGGCTACAGTCCTGAGCGTATTAACCCGGGTGATAAGCAGCACACAGTAGAACATATAAAGAAGGTGACTTCAGGCTCTACACCTGAGATTGGTAAGTACATCAATGAAGTTTATAGCAGTGTTATTACCGCGGGTACTCACCTTGCACCTACCATCAAGGTTGCTGAGGCCGCTAAGGTGATTGAGAATAGCCAGCGTGATATTAACATTGCTTTCGTGAATGAGCTTTCCAAGATCTTCAACAAGATGGGTATTGATACCCTTGACGTTTTGGAGGCAGCCGGAACAAAGTGGAACTTCCTTCCGTTCCGTCCTGGTCTAGTGGGAGGCCACTGCATTGGTGTTGACCCTTATTATCTGGCTCAATGCGCACAACGTCATGGTTACAACCCTGAGATTATCCTTGCTGGTCGGCGTATGAATGATGGTATGGGTGAGTATGTGGCAACCGAGACCATCAAGTTGATGCTGAAAAAAGGTATTCAGGTACTGAACAGCAATATTATTATTCTTGGTTTCACTTTTAAGGAGAACTGCCCGGATGTGCGCAACACCAAGGTTATTGACATCTACAAGGCTCTGAAGGAATATAACCTTAACATAACGGTGTATGATCCTTGGGCAAATCCAGCCATTGTGGAGCATGAATATGGCATCAATGTGGTAAACGAACTTCCTACACAGAAGTTTGATGCTGCCATTGCCGCTGTGGCTCATAAGAAGTTTGATGGGCTTGATGTGCCTGCCCTCTTGAAAGAGAAGCATGTCATCTTCGATGTGAAGTGCACACTTGATAGAAGTATTGTTGACGGCAGATTATAAAATCAAATTATGGCAGAACTTCCGTATGTTTCCGCTTTAATAGTGATGCGCAACGAGCGCAACTATATAAAGCCATCGTTAATGTCTTTTGTGAATCAAACCTATCCTAAAGACCGTTATGAAATAGTCGTTGTTGATGGTTGTTCCGATGATGGCACGGTTGATATCGTGAATGGAATCATACGGGAGTTCTCGACTGATTCTTTTCATATAAGATTAGTTGATAACCCCAAACGCATTCTTGCCAGTGGCTGGAATATCGGAATAAAAGAAGCTAAGGGTGAGTATGTAATCCGTATTGATGCACACGCAGAGGCTGCACCAGACTTCATTGAGAAGAGTGTTAAAACGATGCTCAGTGCCGATGCGGCATGTGTTGGTGGGAAATTGGATTCAATTCCGGTAGAAGGGGATGACCTGTTAGTATCCAAGGTTCTGTCTTCTTCATTTGGTGTTGGTAATTCCTCCTTCCGTGTATCAGATATGGCAGGATATGCAGATACTGCAGTATATGGATTGTATAAAAAATCTGTATTTGATGAGGTGGGCTATTTTGATGAAAATCTGGTCAGGAATCAAGATATAGACTTGCATTCACGAATCAAGAAAGCTGGTTACAAGTTCTATTTTAACCCGGAGATCCAATCAGTTTATCACACCCGTTCATCCGTTCAAAAGATGGTGAAGCAGGCGTATGGTAATGGAAAATGGAATATGGTGCTGGTGAAAAAGGGCTCGTCTGCTCTTTCGCTAAGGCATCTGATTCCATTCTTCTTTGTAACCTATCTAGCCATATCCATTATTGGAGGATTCTTCTTCTGGCCGATATGGGCATTATGCGGATGTGTATTGATGTTGTATTTTATCCTGGGATTCTTGGCTGGCGCCAAAAAGGTGAGCTCATTTAAAGAACGGCTTAAAATGCCTTATCTCTTCTTCCTTCTTCATTGTGCATATGGTGCAGGATACTATGCCGGTATCTTACAACCTTACGGTGTCAAATAATTGATTGCCGGTTTTATACAGGCCTCTTTAGGTAATAAGTAAGAGCTAAAACGCGAACCATTCCTCTAGGAATGGTCCAATTGCTTGCTCATACGAGTAAACGGGCTCTTGCTGGCGTTTTACAAGAAATGGTTAACAAATCGCAGCCTGTAACGACCGCGGATTAAATAGCCCTACTCTTGGAATGGATAGGTGAGCAGTTGTACACCATAATGCTGAACAGAGTGATGGACAGTCGTGCCGCTGATGCTTGTGCACTTTTTAAATCGTGGGGTCTTAGAAACTGCATCTCAAAAGGTCAAGGAACAGCATGGTGTTATGCTAATCCGGAGAACAGATAATGTGGAGATATTGCTGGGGGCCGGAGATGGAGACAAGGTTCTTTCGCGTGCGAGCAAAAGGATATGGATATGAGATACCTCACATTGATACTAAGCATTCAGTTATTGTTCCTTCGAGGATGTTTCGGTAGTTGTTTGTCATCTGCCATCGTGGATGTTTTGTCCATTCCTCAAAAATAAAGATATGTTTCTTAAATTCATATTTGACAGAGTAGTATCTTTTTTAGGTTTACTCTTTTTATGGCCAGTATTGGTGATTGTGGCCCTGCTGATAAAAGTTAAGATGCCCGGAGGCCCTGCGTTCTTTTTGCAGAAGAGAGTGGGGCTAAATGGAAAAATGTTTAATTGTCACAAGTTCCGCACAATGACAGTGAAGCATAACGGATCTACTGTGAGCGTGGCGGGAGACAGTCGCATCACGCCTCTTGGGGCTAAGTTGAGGCACTGGAAGTTGGATGAGTTGCCTGGGTTGTGGGATGTCCTGATTGGAAACATGAGTTTTGTCGGACCTCGTCCTGATGTGCCGGGGTATGCTGACAAACTTGTTGGTGACGATCGAGATGTTTTGAAGCTCCGTCCCGGCATTACAGGGCCTGCTACGTTGAAGTATCGCCTGGAGGATGAAATGATTTCTGAGTATGTGGCTGCTCGTCAGGCTGCCGGGGATACCCGGGGAATGCAGGAGATTGCTGTGGAGTACAATGACACGGTAATCTATCCGGATAAGGTGCGACTGAATTGCTATTACTATCGGCACTATTCGTTCTTGAAGGACCTCCAGATAATCTTCTGCACGGTGCTGGGGAAGAAGATGGAGTATGCGGGGGAGGTGATTTAGGTTAGAGGATCAATGATAATAGATGTGCTCGTATTAGATCGGTTGACGGAACAGGCGAAGTACAATTCCCGCATGCGGAGCAATATGGATTTACGGAATTCTCCGGAGGACAAGTCCCAGCGGATGCTGAATGCGATTGAGCCGGGCTCTGTTATACCGGTTCATCGACATAGGAATTCGTCTGAGACCGTGGTGTGCTTGAGGGGGCGATTGGAGGAAGAGTTCTACGACGAGAAGGGGAAGAAGTGCACGAACAAGATTGAGTTATCTCCGAATGGCCCAGTTGTGGCCATGAATGTCCCTATGGGCCAGTGGCACACTGCTCGGGCGCTGGAGTGTGGAACGGTAATTCTGGAGGTCAAGGATGGCTCGTATGAGCCCTTGGGACCGGAAGACATTTTGTCGGTGTAAGGGGCCAGCGGCGTTGGCTTGCCTTTGCCGCTTACGGTGATTTCTCGGAGAAAGTCCCTGCGCAACGGCGGATTGGTGTCGGTGTGATTGAACAAGCCAAGCGTCTCGCTGAAGGCTAATGCGGAGTATGATTCAAGAACATTCAAAATTGGTTTTATCGCCTCAATTTGGGAGGACCGATTTGAGGCTATGTTTGAATTGACGACCTTAAGTGGGTGGCTTGGGGAATAGCGGGAAAAATATCGAATCAAATCTTAGTTATGCGTATTAATTTATTGCGAAATGGAAACAGAGATTAAAATTAAACTCCCGAATGGTCAAGAAGAAGACATAGATCTTAGTCTTGAAGATTTGGACTGGGATGTGGTAGAGACCGATGAAAGGGAGATGGGTGTTGAACGGTTGTATGAAGCCTTTCTTGAAAAAGAAGTTGAAGGCCAGGATAAACCTTTGGAAATAACACTCCGAGTTTGGGAGTATCCTGAAGGCTTCGTTAATGAGCAAGAGATTGAACTAAGTGAAGGCGTTGTTGCTGAAAAGTGTGATTTGGGGCAATTTGTTATTTCCTATTGTGGAGATGATGACAACTACGATTATGAAGGAGAAGATGAGCCCTAGAGTTTTAAAAATCGCAAAGTGGTTGGGCGTAACACTAGTTGTGCTTTTCCTGTTGTATGCATTTTTCTTTTGGCTTCCATTGACGTTGCCTCTCTTTAGAGATAAGGCGTTCCCGTTGAGCAAGCCGGATCCTTTAGAGACATTTGGGTTGATGGGGGATTCATACGGAATCTTCAATGCATTGTTCTCCGCTTTGGCCTTTTTCGGCGTGCTGATTACCATATATTTGCAGTCGAGGGACAGCAGGAAAAGAACCGTAGTGGAGCGATATTATCAGATGCTGGATGTGCAACAAAAGGTAATAGAAGAAATTAATGTATCACAAGTGAGACGAGCGAAACAAGGAGATAATTTCAGTATTTCGAAGGGACGGAAAGCATTTCTTGAGTTTAGAATTCAATTGAAGTATCTACTAAAGGCTATAAAGGAGGTACAAAAGAAGAATGGGTTTGATCTCTCCGATGTAGATGTCGCAGACATTGCCTATGCGGTGTTCTTCTATGGGTCGTCAAATGCATGGAAACCTTTTATGATGGAGTATCTTAAGGATTATCCGGATACGGAGCGTTTGGCGGATGCCATCATAACAAGGTTGGATAGTGAGAAGAATTATATATTATATCGCCCGAATCAGAATTACCTGAGTGTGTATTTCCGCAACATGTATAATGCCATTAAACTGGTAGATAATTCATCTCTCTTTTCCGAAGAAGAAAAGATGAATTACGTGAAGATCCTGAGGGCGCAATTGTCTAATGCGGAGCTATACATTCTGTTCTTTAATCTCATTTCCAGATTTGGGAAAAAGTGGATAGATAACAACTATGTAGCCAAGTACCAGTTGATACAAAACCTGCCTTCCAAGTATTGTGATGGTTATTATCCTAAAGATTATTTCCCGGACATTAAGTTTGAAGGAGAGGAGTTGTGCCGGTCGCCGTTTAAGGAACAGATAGTAGCAAGAGATAATTGAATTAGAGATATTAATTGAAAAATAGGTGTTGTTGGACCGGGGCGCAAAAGGCATTGGGCGCAATCGGTTTAGCCAAAGGGCCAACGTAATGACATTGTTGCAATTATAACGCTATCTATTTAGGTTGGTGTCGGCGTGGTTGAATCCCCCGGTTGCATCAGCGCATTGCTCAGTACGACTCGTGGACATTTAATGTTAATGGTTATAAGATTGAGAGAGCCTGTGGTTATTAACCGGGCTTTCTTTTTATGTTTGCTTGAGGATGTCGCCCTGTTGGCATTTCCCGATTTACAATGACTGAAAACAAATCAAACCAATCCTGGACCCTCCGGATCCGGCCGCAGGAGAAGCTGTGGCAGATCCACCTGGGGGAGATCTGGCGCTACCGCGACCTGATCGGGCTCTTCGTGCGGCGCAACATCGTCGTCGAGTACAAGCAGACCATCCTCGGGCCGCTGTGGTATCTGATCCAGCCGGTCCTTACGGTCCTGATGAACATGCTTGTCTTCGGCAGCATCGCCAGGATGAGCACGGACGGCATCCCGCAGATCCTTTTCTACATGGCCGGCAATATCTGCTGGTTCTATTTCTCCGACTGCCTCAAGCAGTCCTCCGACACCTTCATCACGAACCAGCACATGTTCGGGAAAGTCTATTTTCCCCGGCTCGTCGTGCCCATCGCCGCGGTGATTTCGAACCTGCTGCGCTTCCTCATCCAGGCCGGGTTGTTCCTGGTCCTGTTTCTTGTATTCTATTTCCGCGGAGCGGATATATCCGTCACCTGGGCGCTCACGCTCATGCCGCTGCTCGTCCTGATGATCGCGGGGCTGGGCCTGGGATTCGGCATCCTGGTCTCCTCGCTGACCACCAAATATCGCGACCTGGCCATCCTCTTCACCTTCATTGTGCAGCTCTGGATGTACGCCACGCCGATTGTCTATCCCCTCAGCATGGTGCCTCAGGGCACGCTTCGCTCGCTCATCCTCGCCAATCCGATGACCCCCGTCATCGAGGCCTTCCGCTACGCCACCCTGGGCCAGGGCTACTTCTCCTGGCTCGCCCTCGGCTACAGCTTCCTCTTCATGGTCCTGTTGCTCTTGTTCAGTGTGGTCATTTTCAACAAGGTACAACGCACTTTCATGGACACCGTCTAGCGTATGAAAGCCATCGAGTTCAAGCATATCGGAAAGCAGTACCGCCTGGGCGTCGTGTCCACGGGCACGTTCAGCCACGACCTCAACCGCTGGTGGGCGATGAACGTGCTGGGGAAGGAGGACCCGTTCCTGCGGATCGGCGAGTCCGGGCGCGCGGACCGGGGAGAGTTCGTCTGGGCCCTGCGGGACATCGATTTCAGCGTGGAGCAGGGCGACGTGGTCGGCATCATCGGCAAGAACGGCGCGGGCAAGAGCACGCTGCTGAAGCTCCTCTCGCGCGTCACCGCGCCCACGGTCGGGGAGATCAACGTCTGCGGGCGCATCGCGTCGCTGCTCGAAGTCGGCACTGGCTTCCACCCGGAGATGACTGGGCGGGAGAACATCTACATGAACGGAGCCATCATGGGCATGACCAAACGCGAAATTGACCGCAAATTCGACGAGATTGTCGATTTCTCCGGCTGCGAGCGCTACATTGACACGCCCGTCAAGCGCTACTCCTCCGGTATGACAGTACGCCTAGGCTTCTCCGTTGCCGCCCATCTGGAGCCTGAGATCCTGGTTGTAGATGAGGTGTTGGCCGTCGGTGATGCGGAATTCCAGAAGAAGGCCATCGGCAAGATGCAGGAGGTTGCCAAAGGCCAGGGCCGCACAGTCCTATTCGTCAGCCACAACATGGCAGCTGTTCACAATCTTTGCAAGAAGGGTGTCGTTTTGCGCGGTGGTTGCACGGACTTTTTAGGCACGGCAGACGAGGCCATCCAACACTACATGAGCACGACGGTTGATCCAGCCACCGGCCAGAAGCGCATAACAGACTGTATCACAAATTGTCAGCCTTATTTGAAGATTTCTGACATTCAGATTAACGGGACATCCTTTAACTCAAGCTCGCTATCACATGGCCAGGAGGTCCTCGACGTGCTGATCAAAGGCACCACGCAGGAGCCCATGCGCTGTGGCGTACGCCTCATCATTAAAGGGTTGGGCGGGACCCCTTACGCAGGATTCGTGGATGGCCGCTACACCAATCATCTCTGGGACATCCAGCCGGGCGAATTCACCATTGAGCACCACCTAAAGCTTCCCAGATACATGGCGGACGGCCATTACGTCATCGACCTCAAACTCCACGAACCCTACAGCCAGGATTTCTTCCTCGCCCCCGATTGCCAGAATCTCCGTATTGAAGGCTTCTATGAACCTTTCTCCCGTTCACTGGTCCTCCCCAACGAAGGCTTCATCGGGTTGGAGTCCACCTTAATCCAAGAGGAGAAATGATTCGTAAAAGATCAATCATATGAAAGCCAAAGCAGTATATATCGTAAGTAGTGATAGCTCAGATATTTATCTCGAACAGACATATCTATCAATTCTTTCCTTGAGGAAGCATAATCCAGACGCGGCGGTGGCGATGGTCGTAGACGCCAAGACTGATGGTACGCTATATGGTGAAAGGGCAAGGATTCTCGATTCTGTTAATGCAAAAATTGTTGTGCCGGTTCCTTCACAATACAACAAAGTGCAATCCTCACGCTTCCTTAAAACAAGTTTGCGAGAATACATCAGCGGGGATTTCCTGTTCATTGATTCAGATACCATCATTTGTGATGACTTCTCTGGAATTGATTCTTTTGAAGGTGAAATTGGTGCAGTTATCAATGAACACGTTCCTATCAGCAGGTACTATGATTCTTACGGGAAAAGAATAAAAAAATACGCAAAAGAGGAAGGTTGGCATTGTTCCGACGAAGTGCCGCATTACAATAGCGGTGTTATGTTCGTTCGAGATACGCCATTTACTCATGCGTTTTTCACCGCATGGCACAACCGATGGAAAGAAACACTCAACAAATATAACCGACACATCGATCAGTCCCCACTTGCCTTCGTTAATGAGCGTTTTGGCTACCCGATTAAAGAATTGCCGGCAGCTTGGAATTGCCAGATACTTAGATATGGAATCCCATACCTGCGGGATGCTATAATTATTCATTACTATGCTGCTATGTATAGTTCAGATTCTGTTCTATATGCATTCCGGGACAAGAATCTTTATAAAGGACTGTTGGGTAAAGATTCCCTTCCTGAAGAGTTCTTAAGGCCTCTAGATAATCCTAAATTAGCATTTGTTAATCCAACGCGACTCTGCACAGAAAGGGAACTCAAGTTTCTTTCTGGGGAGATGGCTCAGATTTGTCTCTTCCATCCCGGTATCACAAGGGTATTGGATATACTCTTTCGCCTGCTGATAATCATTAAGGCTCCCTTCTCGCGACTAAAAGCGGCTATAGTTTCAGCAAATAACACTAACATTGCATCGCGATGACTCTCCGAACCAAAATATGGCGCTTCATCCGACCGGTAGTACGGCCGCTAGGGGCGCGCGCGATTGTGGCGCTGTTCCACCTGCTCAGGGTGTTCCCTGTCAAAAAGAATAAGGTGGTCGCCTGCGTGTCTGCCGGGCGGCGATACGACGACAACCAGAAATACATCATGGAGGAGCTGCACAAGCTCCGGCCGGATGCGGACATCGTCTGGATCATCGACCCACGTTACCCCTACGAACTGCCGTCCTGGCTGCGGCCAGCGCGCTGGCGTTCCCTGCGCCAACTCTATGAATATGCCACCGCCAAGGTCTGGACGAACAATTGTGGCGAGCCGGATTATTTCGTGAAACGGGCGGAACAGCTCTATGTGGAGACCTGGCACGGCGGCCTGGGCATTAAGCGAGTCGCTGGTGATGTGGCCGAAGATATGGCTGCGGAGTGCTTCAAAACCCATTTCTTGAAGAACGCCTCGGACATGGCCGATGTGTTCATTTCCAACTCCGACCACCTTTCCGTTATCTATCGCAGGGCTTTCCATTTCCATGGCCCCATCTGGAAGAGTGGCTACCCGAAGAACGACATGCTCGTCCGCGACCAGCCGGAAGAGGGCCAACGCGCCCGCCGGGAGCTGGGCATCCCGGAGGGCAACAAACTGCTGCTCTACGCCCCCACCTGGCGCGTCCGCTTCCAGGAAGAGCAGCAGATCGACATGTCGGTTTACGACCTCGACCTGCCTCGGCTCAAGCGCGTCTTAACGGAGCGCTTTGGCGGAGAGTGGACCGTCGCCATCCGCTTCCACACCATCCTGCGGCCCCTGGCGAAAGACTACCAGGCCTCGCACCCCGATGTCTTGAACGTCACGGACTACCAAGACATGCAGCGGCTCCTCATGGCCACGGACGTCATGATTTCCGACTACTCCAGCTGCATCTTCGATGCGGCACTGCGGCGCATCCCATGCTTTACGTATGCTACTGATTTCGAGCAGTATAAGAACGAAGAGCGTGGGGTCTATTACGAAATGGAAGAACTGCCGTTCCCTTACGCCCGCGACAACGACGAAATGGAACGGAACATAATGACGTTCGACTCCGAAGAGTACCTGCGTAAGTGGGACGCCTTTACCGAGCGGATGGGGCTCAACGAGACGGGCCATGCCGCAAGGGATATCGCACAGAAGATGGCCGACTTCATGGATGGGAAGCCCGTGAGCTGGCCCAATGATGAACCGAAAACAGTGAAGCAACTATGAATATTGCAGTGATTTATGCCGGCGGACAAGGAAGCCGGCTCCATAATTACAGCCGCCCCAAGCAATTTCTGGAATACCGCGGGAAGCCCATCGTGGTTTATACGATAGAGATCTTCCAGCGCATCCCCGAGGTGGACGGCATCATCGTGGCCTGCCTTGACGACTGGATCCCCTATCTGCAAAGCCAGGTGGAGAAATACGATCTGCGCAAGGTCGCGGCCATCGTGCCCGGCGGGCGGAAAGGGCAGGACTCCATCTACAACGCGCTCTGCTACGCCGAGCAGCACTATCCCGCGGACACGATGATGCTGATCCACGACGGTGTCCGGCCGCTGGCCCTCGATAAGACCATCTCTGAGAGCATCAAAATCGCCCGGCAGGACGGGAACTGCGTGGTCTGCGTGCCCGCCCTGGAGACCGTCGTGGTCTGGCATCAGGACGGCGAGCTGTGCGTCCCGAACCGTGACAACGCCCTGCTCGCCCGCGCACCGCAGTGCTTCCCCCTCGGCGAGCTGATGGAAGTCCACCGTCAGGCGCTGGCGGACGGGCGGCATGATTTCGTGGACACCTGCACCATGATGCAGCATTACGGCCATCCGTTCCACACAATCCTGGGGACGATGGAGAATATCAAGATCACGACGCCCGCCGACTACTTCATGTTCCGCGCGATCATGGAGGCGCGCGAGGAGGGCGCTGTATTCGGACTCTGACGCGTATGGAAGGCTATCAGCACCCGATCATCCAGGAGGACCTGCAGCACATGCGGCAGGCCGGGCTTCCGTGGGAGCAGCTGGACGGCAAGACCGTGCTCGTCACGGGCGCCACGGGCATGCTGGCGTCGTACGTCACCTGGCTGCTGCTTTCCCTGCGCGAGCAGGCCGGTATCCGCGTGTCTGTGATTGCTCTGTGCCGCGATGCGCAGAAGGCGGAGGCGTACTTCGGCTCCTTTGTGGGCAAACCTTATTTCCGCCTGCTGCTGCAGGACGTTTGCGAGCCGATCCCCGTTGAGGGGCCGGTGGATTACGTGTTCCACCTGGCGGGGAATGCCAGTCCGTTTTTTATTAATTCGGATCCTGTGGGCATCATGCGGTGCAATCTGCAGGGGACGATGAATGTGCTGGAGTTTGCCCGGGCCTGCCGGGCGAAGAAGGTGCTCTTTGCCTCCACGCGCGAGGTCTATGGCAAGAACGAGGAGGCGTCGCGGTTGGACGAGCAGGCGTTTGGAACGCTGGATCCCCTGGACGACAGGTCGTGCTATCCCGAGAGCAAGCGGGCGGCGGAGACGCTGCTGAAGAGCTATTATCTGCAATATGGGGTTCCTTACAACGTCGCTCGGATTGCCCACTCGTATGGCCCGACGATGCGGTTGGAGAATGACGGGCGGGTGATGGCTGACCTGATGGGCGACGCGGTGGCCGGCAGGGATATCGTGCTGAAGAGCAGGGGAGAGGCCGTCCGCGCGTTTGTCTATGTTACGGATGCGGTGGTGGGGATGTTTGCCGTTCTCTTCTACGGAGAGGCGGCTAAGGCGTATAATCTGGCCAATGAGACGGAGCCTGTTAGCGTTAAGGAGTTGGCTCGAGAGTTGGCGACGCTGAGAGGGGTGCAGGTTGTCGTGTCAGAAGGGGGGCAGAAGGGCTACTGCGCCTATCGCCGCACAGCCTTGGACACATCTGCCATTGAGCGGCTGGGCTGGAAGCCGGAGGTTTCTCTGAAAGAGGGGATCAGTCGGGTACTTCGGCTTCATTTGAAATAGAGGTAATCTTCCGAAGGCGGCAATCTGACATAATCCGCCGCGAGAATGAGTGCGACATGATGGGTTTTGCTCGTCATGTCGCCTTTTTTGTGAATGATTCTCAAGGAAATGTGTGGCGGGGTGGTGGAGGACGCGAAGTTTTTGTTTATATTTGTAAGGGTGTCCGCCGCTGGGCGGGCGCTGCCGGCGACCTTAGCCTGGTGGATACTGGGACGACGGGTGAACTACAGTTCTTCGTGCCGGCGCTGCACCTTGAGCTTTTTAACAGTTCGAGGAGTAGAAGAGGTACGGTAGGGCGCTGGTTGGCATTTGCCGAAGGCGGCGGGGGTTCTTATTCCCCGAAGGGGATGCTGGAGACGGTCGAGCGTGATGGGGGCTCCTCCTGGCAGAGTTGCTCGCGGACGTGTTGTTGTGTGTTTCACGTTTTGCAATCTGCTCGACAGTTTTATTCTCTATCGCTTATGACTCAAGACGAACGCTGGCTGGCCAGATATAATGAGGTGATGAGTTTCATGGAAGAGAACCATAGAAACCCATCCAAATATTACTTGGAAGAAAAGCTTATGCATAATTGGGTCCATCAGAACAGGAAACTGATGAACCAGGGGCGCTTGAAGGAGGAAAGGGTTGAGGCGTTCCGGAGGCTGCTGGAGGTGGGGGAGAAGTTGAGGCGGGTTAATCAGTTTAAGTGAGGGGGCGCACTGACGGAGACGATGTGTAATGATGATGGTTCAATCTTAGAGGACGGCGTGGTTTGGCTTAAAGAAGGGAAGTGAAGAATGCAAGTAATCTGGAGGATATGATAACGATACAAGACCTGTACAATATCTTGGACAACAAGATTGCCAATGAGGCTCAGAAGACGCTCATTAGGAACAATATGCCTCCGCAGATTGCGGAAAGGATGTGCGCGGCCATAGATGGACACGAGAAGGCGGAGCTCTTCAAGCGTATCCTCTACGAGTATAATGAGTGGCTCTTGAACCAGCAGAGGCAGCAGGTGTATGTGCAGGAGTTTTTGAGGGAGTATTATGGCGGGTAGCGCGGAAGCGTGAGGACTCAAGATTATAAAAGAAATATAACACGGAGAATATGGCAGATTATTTACAGCAGCTTGCAGAACAAAAAAGAAAAGTTGATTTCAACACATACGACATGACCACGAAGGAACTTGTTTCTTTGGTGGCAGAAGGTACTATCAACATTGCGCCGGAATATCAACGTCAATTCAGATGGGAGGATGAAAGGCAATCTTCCTTGATAGAGTCTATCTTTTTGGGAATACCCGTGCCTTCTTTATTTATGGCCACGAATAGCGATAACACCTGGGAGGTGATAGATGGAGTCCAACGTTTGAGCACGATTATTAATTTTGTGGCAGACAATGATTCCGATATAAGGAAGAAAATAAAGAAGACAGAGCCACTCAAGTTGCGCGGGTTGAAAAAGCTGTCTTTTTTCAATAACCATACTTTTAACGAACTGCCAGCGACCATTCGATTGGAGTTTAACTTGAAACCAATTAAGGTAATTACACTAAGTGATAAGAGTGATAAACTGGTAAGGTTCGATTTGTTTGAGAGGCTGAACACAGGTGGTGTCAAGCTGTCGGATCAAGAAATAAGGAGTTGTGTTTATACCGGCGAGTTTGTGAGGTTTATAAAGCGTCTTTCGAAGGACGAGAACTTTAGGATTGTGACCAAAAAACCTGTTAAAGCCGAGACCGACGGGACAATAGAGGAGTTGGTATTAAGATTTTTCGCATACCTGTATGACAGAGAATCATTTGACCACAATGTAAGAGACTTCTTAAATGCATTTATGGCGAAGGGTCAATATTTAGATCTGGATGAGCTTGAAGACATTTTCAGGAAAGTGTTCACCCAACTGCGAAGACTAGACCATGGCATCGTAAAAAAGGTAAATGGAAACAACACTTCTACAATCTTATGGGAGGCGGTTACAGTTGGAGCGGCTGAAGCCATCAGGAGCGGTAAGGAGGAGATTAATCTGCGTGGTTTCTATGAATGGGTTAATAACCAAGGTTTCAATAAACTTGTTACGGGGGCCACAAATTCAAAGCCAAAAGTTGAGCAGAGAATAGAGTTTGCTAAGCAGAAATTCATGAGGGATGAATAACTTTGATGCAGTCGGGCTTGAATCAGATAAAAGGCTCCGAGATGCCAAGAAACTTCTAGACCTCGTTGTGCAAATAGAGCGTAGTCCTGGAGATCAGGAATTGGTAAAGGTTCTGAAAGGAAGTTTCTTTGTTCTTCTTTATGGCGCCCTTGAGAAGACTGTGTTCTATCTGGTGAACCAATGTATTCAAATTCTAAACTCCAAGCATGAAAAGTTGTTGGATTTGAAACCCGTGTTGTGGGCTCTCGTGTTTAATGATGAATGCAACGCTATACATGATGCTGGTGATAAAAAATGGACTAAGCGCTGGGAATTGTTCTCACAAGTGAATGATGGGGAAGCCAAACAAATGGACGATGTTTTGTTCCCTTCGTCAGGGGGAAATATACAATTGTTCCAGATTGAAGGTATTTGGAGAACGTTTGGGATTTCAACACCTGCACGTATGAATGAGAGAATAGCCACGAGACTCTCAAATTTAGCTGATAACCGGATGAAAGTGGCCCATGGCAGGGAGAGTGCGTCATCGGTTGGCGCTGGATACACAGCTGCTGACCTGAACGTTTTTTATTCGGAGGTGAGAGATTATATAACGTATCTTATTTGCTGTTTTGAGTCATATATCGATAATCAAGAGTATAAGGTTTGATGGGGAATTATATAATTGGATCTATTGATGGTAATATCTGGCGTTGCCATTTTGGCAACTAGAGTTCAATATATTTGTAATAGCTGGGAAGAATTATAGAAGCGATAATTCATAATAAACTGAATGTTGTTGCAGCTTGTTTTGGAAATAAAAAGATTAATGATTAATATCGTAGGTTATTTCGAAGAAATATGGGTAATGTTTATTTAGATTATCAGAACCAGAAACTAAAGGAAGTGTTGCTCTATATCTTGAGCGAGACAGGGGATATTGGTTATTTCCGTCTTATGAAGACTGTGTTTTGTGCGGATAGACAAAATCTTCTAAGATGGGGCGAACAGGTGACAACCCTTGAGTATTATGCTTGGAAGCATGGGCCAGTTCCTAGAACAGTATGTGAAGGCTTACAGGCTATTTCTGATGGCCTAGAAAGCGGTTTCTCTGATATTCTCACTGTAACGGGGCCATTTAAGATAGTCCATGCGGTGCGTAAACCTAATCTTGAGTATCTCTCTGGAACTGACGTGGAGTCAATATCTTCCGCTATTAACGAATTGAAGGGTAAAAACAGAAATGAAATAGAAACATACCTTCACGAGTCCGTTTATCATCGCGTTCTCGCTTCGGATTCAAGGAAATATTCACACGTTGATATTGTTTTGTCTGCTGGAGCGTCAGAAATGCAGATAGAGAGAGTGGTTAATGAGGATCAACTGGCAAATATGTTATCATGAGTTCCTCTGTAGGTGTCGAGATAGGGAATATCTACAAAATAGCGGCTAATGAAGAGAACGGCATCACCCCTCCGATTGGACGTAATGTTTGGTATAAACATTTCGTGGTGATGGGAGAGACGGAAGATGGTAGTTTGTTTGGGTGTGTGGTGTTTGACTCTGAGATGAACCGCGGATGTGTCCCTCCTGGTGATGAGATTTTCTATATTCCAATCCCTGCTGGGCGGTACTCTTTTATTGATCATGATAGCGTTTTGGAGTGTTTGAAGCTTAAACCTGCAGATGCTAAAAAGTTGTTATCAGGAAAAGCTGAAGGTAAGCTTAATCAAGACGATTTTGAACAAGCACTAAAACTTGTTAAGATGAGTAGACGAAATGACTTTATGACCTTGAAGATGTTCGGTCTTAAGTAAAGTCTGCTTATTAGACATATCTTAACGAATACTCATCTAGCCAGAAGTGGTTAACTGAAAGGACATAGAGAAATATGGCAAATAGAATTTATCTTTGCCTCGCACACATGAGCGAGGCTGGACTTGAGCAAAAGTATATCCAGGAGGCGTTTGACACGAATTGGGTGGTGCCTCTTGGGCCGAATGTGAATGGGTTCGAGAAGGACCTGGAGGAGTTCTGTGGCCAGAACAAGCGCGTGGTGGCGCTTTCCGCGGGGACCGCGGCGGTACACCTGGGGCTGATCGCGTGCGGTGTGGGCCCGGGTGACGAGGTGCTGGTGCAATCGTTCACATTCTGCGCCAGCTCGCACCCGATCACGTATCTCGGGGCGACGCCGGTCTTCGTGGACAGCGAGCCGGACACGTGGAACATGGATCCGGCGCTGCTGGAGGAGGCGATCAAGGATCGCATCGCGAAGACGGGCAAGACGCCGAAGGCGATCGTGCCGGTGGCGTTGTACGGCATGCCGTACCGGATCGACCGCATCATGGAGATCGCGGACCGCTACGGGATCCCGGTGGTCGAGGATGCGGCGGAGGGCTTCGGCTCGCGCTTCAACGGGCAGGTGCTGGGGACGTTCGGCCGCTACGGCGTGCTGTCGTTCAACGGCAACAAGATGATCACGACCTCCGGCGGCGGCGCGCTGATCACGCCGGACGAGGCGTCCTGGCGGGAGATCATGATGTATGCGACGCAGTTCCGCGAGAGCTATCCGTATTATCAGCATGAGAAGATCGGGTACAATTACCGGATGTCGAACATCTGCGCGGGTATCGGCCGCGGGCAGATGACGGTGGCGAATGATCATATCGCGCATCACAAGCATGTGCAGAAGATGTATGAGGCGCTGCTTGCCGGGGTGCCGGGCGTGCAGGTGCATGCGCAGCCTGCTTCCGGAGAGTTCGATTCGAACTACTGGCTCTGCACGATCACCCTGGACCCGGGTTTGAGGATCAAGGGCCAGGAGAATGCTTATAAGACCATCGTGACGGGCGCCGTGGGTGGCGCGGCCGGCGTGATCCACGCGGCTTCGTCCGCAACGACGGATTGCCAGCCGAATGACAATGTGGAGGCGCTGCGCGTCTTCATGGACGCCGCCGGCATCGAGGCGCGCCCGGTCTGGAAGCCGATGCACAAGCAGCCGGTGTACGCCGGCGCGCCCGCGTACGTGAACGGCGTCTCGGAGGCGGTGTTCAAGGTGGGCATGTGCCTGCCCGCAGGGCCGTATGTGAGTGATGAGGATGTGCGGTATATCGTGGAGAGTATCAAGGAGGCGATAGTGGGATGATATTTTTTCCCAAGCCAAGGATTCTCCAAGCTTCAAGATGAACCTGGATTTGAGGAACGGAGAGAATGATACGTCGCAGCGAATGCTGAATGCGATAGAGCCTGGGTCGGTTGTGCCTATTCATCGTCATCGGAATACATCGGAAACGGTAGTGTGTCTCCGGGGGAAGTTGGTGGAGGAGTATTATGATGACTTGGAACGGATGTGTACGGAGTCTATCGTGTTGACACCCAATGGGCAGACCGTGGCTCTGAACATCCCTGCAGGGCAGTGGCATACGGTGAAGGCGTTGGAGAGTGGAACCGTGATTCTGGAGGTGAAGGATGGGAAGTATGAACCGATAAGGGAGGAAGACATATTGAAGTAAGGTATGACACAGGACGAGCGTTGGATGGTTCGGTATAATGAAGTAAAAGCGTTTATTGAAGGCAATAAGCGCAGGCCCTCCAAATATGCACCAGAGGAGCGCAACGCTTGGAACTGGCTAAGGCATACACAGAAACAGTATGGTTCTGGTGAACTGAAAGCGGAGAGGGTGGAGATGTTTGAGAAGTTGCTGGCTCTGTGTGAAGAGTATAGGAGAGTGAATCAGTGGGGGTGAGAGAAGTAATCCCATTATCTTTTTTTTACCACAAAAGTAAACGTATAGGTTTGGAATTGTTTGGAAATACCAAATGTTTTGTTTAGTTTTGCGAAACAAATAGTAAACATATAAGTTTATGAAAATCGTAAAGCTTTATCCGCCATATCTTTTCGGCATGCAATATGGCGATGACGAAACCCCGGATGAATATCATCGTTTGTTTGCACAATGGTGGGACTTGGACTATCTCGTTGACTATTTTGAAATACACTCGCCTTTGATGAATGTGGATTTTTGGGGAAAGATGGTGGACCCGGAAGAAGCATCCGAAAGAACACTTGGTGAGGCATATGAGATGGAAGATTATATTGCGGAACTAAGTCGAAATACTGCTCTCGGGTTAAAACCTGATTTCGATGAGTTTTTCAAACCGCTGGGCGGTGAGTTCAAATACATTTTTGTCCAGACGCCAATGAAGGCATATGGAACACTAAACCCTTCTCTTTTGAGATTGTACGCAATTAAACTCGCTCAAAACTGTTATTTAATTACGGGTGGAGGTATTAAGTACTGCCAAAAAATGGAAGAGTCTCCGGAACTTTTGGCAGAGATCGCGAAAATCAAGAAAGTGAGATCTTTCCTATTAAACCTTGGAATAGAGGATGGGGAAGATGTTAATAGTTTATTATGAGTATTGATATGGAAAAACTGATGCAGGTTGCACAACCGGTATCAGAAAAAGACAAGGCCGTGGCCGAGTTCCGGAAAGAGAACAAAGCCTGGCTTCGTAGGGCTGCCCAGATTGCTTTGGCAATTAGACGGGAGCTTAGATTGCGGGGAATGACCCAGCAAGACTTGGCTTGTAAAATGGCCGTTTCGCCCCAGTATGTTGGGCGAGTGTTGAAAGGACAGGAGAATTTGACATTGGAGACTATCTCCAAGCTGGAATCCGCTCTCGGTCGATCTCTTTTCCCGGATACTGATCTTAATCAACCAGTCGCCACGAAGAATGATTTTTATATCTTCTGTTTTCGGGGGGATTCTAACGATATGTGGAGCCAAACTCCCATTCGTCTTTCTGTTAAGGAAAAGCAAGAAATATCTAAATCATAAGGAATGTCTGATCAGCTTTTTTTTCGTATAGTAAATGCTGATTTAAAGCAGTTTGCTACACTTGCAAATACGTTTGATCCGGCAACAGACAAAATGCTGGATAATGAAATCGCTATGGACTTTAATCCTGCGGACTCGGTTCTTAACTGTTATACTTCCGTAATCCTTCGGGATAAGGATAATAACCCTGCGATGAAGGCAACAATGGCGTGTGGATTCGTGTTTAAGGCAGAGAGCTTGGACGCGATAACAAAAGACGGCATGATCACATTCCCCGTCAATGTCCTTCGACATATCGCCTCATTGACCTACAGCACGTTGCGAGGGGCGATTAGTGTCAAAGCGGAGGATACTCCCTTGCGCGGTTTTGTCTTGCCTCTTCAGAATCTATATGAGGTTATAAAGAAGCCTTTCGAAGTCAAGATTGAAACAACTGTTTAGAAACGCTGCGGGCCCGGTGATGCCGGGCCCGCAGCTGTTTTTCTATTCCGAGGCGTGGATCTCCTCGTCAAACCTGGGCCCTTTAATGTAATTGCTTTGTTTGTGATTAATAGGTATTTTCTGGAGCAGTCCGCGCTCAATCATGGGTTTGAGGTCGGAATTGACAGTCGGTTTGCTGACTCCGAATTTGGCGACAAGGTCGCCCGAAGAAAGCGCTAACCTGGGGTTGTCGCGATACATAGATAAGATGGTGGCTTGTCGATAGTTGATGCCACCAATAGAAAGAATGTCAAAGGAACGTTGCTTCTGGGCATTCTTGGTCTCAATATATATCTTCAGCTCGTCAAAAGCCAGCTTGAGCGCCCGGAGATTGTAGGAGATGAAGTAGCCGATATCGTTTCCATCGTTTTCAGCATATAGAAAAGCATTCTCATAGGACTGCTTGCTTCTGGAAATGATTCGGGAAATAGAGAGGTATTCCGTCAGCCAGTAGCCGCTCTTGAGCATATACCAGTAGAAAAGTGCCCGAGCCGTTCTTCCATTCCCGTCCGTAAACGGATGGTAATAAGCCAGGAGGTAGTGAATCGTAATGGCCTTAATAATTGGGTGGAGAAAGTATCGCTTGCTTTCAGCGGTGTTGGCGAAAGTACACAGCCTTTCCATAAAAGCTGGAATCTCCTGAAAGTCCGGTGGGGTATGGACGACCTCGCCGTTGATGTTGTTGGCAACTACCACGTCGTTAGTCATTCTAAAATGCCCGGCATCGGCGGGATTGTCCAGCGTGTTCTCGGTCATGATCTCATGAAGGCGAAGGATGATGTCTACGGTTAATGGCCTTTCCTTATTCTCTGAGATATACCGAATTGCGGCATAATTATTATGAATCATCTGCTCCGCTTTGTTGCGTGGGGACCTTCCTCTGCGCAACATCTCCTTCGCAACTTCCCGAGTCGTTGAAGCTCCCTCAATCTGACTGGAGGCGATGGCCTCTTCCATGATGGAGGAATTGAGGAATGTCTCCTGGCTGTCTTTGGGGATGATGGAGTCTGTGCCCCAGACGCCGCCAAAGTACATGTCAAAGTTATGACACATCTCCTGCATATGATTGGTGACGGGGACGCTGATTTGATACGCGGGCCAAACATATGCATACAAGCTGTAGCGAGAGAGGCGAACCGCCGCCCACAATTCTTTCCCGGTGATGGTGCCGGCTTTTCGATATTTCACATCGCTCCAATACAAATACCTTTGATTTATATCGGATATAGACTCCATCACTTCGGGCTCTCGTATCCTTGTGACGGCGGCATTTAGCAGTGATGATGTTAATTTTGGCGGCTGCTCAATCATATTCTCTTTTTGCAAATATAGTAAAATTTTGGTAAAATGTTAACAAAACTTTACTATTTTTACTAGACGAGAGACGAAGATAATGTAACGAACATCAGTTAAAAGCTTGCGACACAAAGTTCTTTTCCAATTTCTTTCACTGCCTTGAAGATCTTGGAGGTTGTCTTTTCTCCGGGATAGGAGACGCCGCTTTTATATGCTCGCATCTTGCTTTCGTTGATGCCCACATACTCGGCGAATTTGCTGACGTTGATGAAGTCAAAGTAATTGAAGAACGAGGGAAGGTCGTAGCGGTATTCAATGTTGATGCTTTCCAGTTGAGGCGCGGTCTGGCCCTCTGCCTCTTGCTCTTTGATGGCCTCCTTGATGCTTTCCAGGAAGTCGGCTTTGGCTTTCTCCACGGAATCTCCGTATCCGCCAAAGTAGCTATTGCCAAAGTGATCGTCAGAAAATACAGAGTATAATCCGTCTGTACCCCTTTCAACGATAGCGGTAATTTTGAGTGCTGACATAGGATATGGTTTTTGTCTCTTGTTGTGTCTTGGGATTCTCATCCTGGCGTTTGTCTTAGGTGAAAACCACACATCATGCTCCTTGCCATGATCCACTTCATAACAGCCGTGCTGTCGGAGAAGTTTTCTTAGTTCGCTAATCTTCATACTATGTTTTTCATAATTAGTGTCACAAAAGTAGCGAATTCGTTTCTATTCTCCAAGAATTCAGTAGCATTTTTGCAACTTTTTTGAAGAGATGCCCGATCGGACAAAGAGATTCGCTTGGTTGGTAGTGAGAATTGTCGGCTTCCGAATATGATACTGAGATGTTCGTGGCCTTTTCTATCCAGACATGGCAGAAAATGAGGGTTTTTATATGTTTGGCGGAAAGAAAAATAGCATATATTATTGAAAACCAGAGAGTTCCTTTGTTTCTTTTAAAATGATAAGTAAAGAAAGAGAGAAAGAAAGCCCCATGAATTGTCCTCGATTTTGCTCAAAGATTTCTGGCTGAAAATGGAATAAGAAAAGTCTTATTCAAAGAATGGGGTGATTAATTTGAATAAGTGGCGATGAGAATGATGGGGGCGGGTGACAGTAACGGTCTTGGGGATGTACCGTTACTTGCAAAAAAGGCCGTTTTTGACAGTAACGGTACAATTTTCTGACCGTTACTTGCGGTTTTGGGGTGTCAGAGGGCGGTTTTTGGGGTATTGGGGAACAGTTTTGGGGTGTCGGGGGTATACGAAAAACATTTTTCTTTTCCAAGGATTAATCGTTTAATTGAGGGGGTCTGTAAGGGGTTGATTGTGAGGGTGTTGTGGTGGGCCCCTGCGGAAAAATGATTTTGTAACGGAATAGCTCTCAAACAATTATGAATTAATCGATTAATCTTCGTTTTTCTGTTTTCTTTTCGCCATCTTGCGGGCGTGAAAATGATTGAACTATGCGAAAACTGTGGCTGGTGACGACGGATCATCTGGAGGAGGATCTTTGGTTCCGGGACGATGAGGATTTCCGGGTGGGCATGAATCTCGTGGCTGTCCAGGCGGCATGCAGCCCGGACGTGGTCGTGCTGGCGTTTATCTTGATGTCCAATCATGTACACTTTGTGTTGAGCGGGTCGCGGTGGGAGGTCGAGTCGTTCATCCAGCAGTTCAAGCATCGTTATTCGATTTATTACAGCCGGCGGTGGGGGATTCGAGAATTCCTCCGGCTCAACGGGGTGGATTTCAAGGAGATACCCTATGAGGACGAGGCGCCGGAGCGCGCCATCGCGTATGTTCAGATGAACTGCGTGGCGGCCAATATCTGCAGCCATCCCAGCCAGTATCTGTACGGGACCGGGGACGTGTTCTTCAGCCAGAAGAAGGTCGCCGGGCCTCGGCTCGGGGAACTGTCTGCCCGCGCCCGGGGGCGTTTGCTTCATACCTACGAGGCGCTGCCCTTGAAGTGGCATCTCGGCCCGGAGGGGTTTATTCCCCCGTATGAATATGTGGACGTGGGGGCCGTGGAGACGCTTTTCCGCAAGCCGACGCGGATGAACTACTTCCTGACGTCGTCGTCCAAGGCGCGCAAAAGGCTGGAGTCAGAGGAGCATCTTCCGGCTTTTCGGGACCAGATTATTCTGGCCGCGCTGCCGGATCTTTGCCGGAGTCTATTCGGGAAGGATACGTTCCGGGAACTTTTGCCGGAGGAGCGGACGGAGCTGATGCGCCAGATTCGCTTCCGGTTCAGCGCCGACGTCAATCAAATCGCCCGGGTCTGCGGGCTTTCTTATGCCGAGGCGGCCCGGATGATAGATGGAATTTGACTTTTGCCGGCCCCGATCTGGTCGGTCAATGGACGGAATTTGAAGTTTCCCCCGGTTCCGAGTGCAAGTAACGGTCTCCAGATCGTACCGTTACTTGCAAAAAAGGCCGATTTTGACAGTAACGGTACACTTTTTTGACCGTTACTTGCAGTTTGGAGGGAGATTCGCGGGTCGGGGCGGCGAATGACGGGAAAGAGGGCGGGTATGGCAGGTGGACGGGTGGGGGAAAGTTTTTTTAACGTATATTTGCAATAGTGAAGACCCTAGATACACATACGGCGGCATTTCTGGGCTTGTTGAGGGCGGGGCTTTGGGAACAAGAAGTCCGGCTCAGTACGCCCGGCACGAGCTCAGCGACCCAGCAGGTGGATTTTGAAAAGGTCCGCCGGGTGGCGGAGGAGCAGTCCGTCACGGGGGTTGTGGCGGCGGGGCTGGAGCGGGTGACGGACGGACGGGCGCCGAAGGCGGACGCGCTGGCGTTTGCCGCCGCGGCGCTGCAGATCGAGCAGCGAAACGCCGCGATGAACCGCTTCGTCGCGGAGCTGACTGAGCGGCTGCGCGCGGCGGGGATCGCCTTCGCGCTGGTGAAGGGGCAGGGTGTGGCGCAGTGCTACGCGCGGCCGCTCTGGCGCGCGTGCGGCGACATCGACCTGCTGCTGGATGCGGAGAATTATGCGCGCGCGAAGGCGCTGCTGGAGCCGCTGGCGCAGGAGGTGGAGACGGAGGATCTGGGTGTGCTGCATCAGGGTCTGGAGCTCGACGGCTGGCTGGTGGAGCTGCACGGGACGCTGCGGAGCGGGACGCTGCCGCGCATGGACCGGGTGATCGACGAGGCCCAGCGGGCCGTGCTCGCCGGCGGCGACGTCCGCCTGTGGCGGAACGGGGCCGTCGACGTGCCCCTGCCGGGCCCCGACAGCGACGTGGTGCTTGTGTTTACGCACCTGGTGAAGCATTTCGCGCTCGGCGGGATCGGGCTGCGGCAGGTGTGCGACTGGTGCCGGCTGCTGTGGACGTTCCGCGGTAAGCTGGACGTGGAGCTCCTCGAGCAGCGCCTCCGCCGGGCGGGGGTGATGCGCGAATGGCGCGCGTTCGCCGCGCTGGCGGTGACGTACCTGGGGATGCCGGCGGAGGCGCTGCCGCTGTATGCGCCGCACGCGCGCTGGTCCCGCAAAGCGGACCGCGTGCTCGCGCGCATCCTGGCGCTGGGCAATTTCGGACGCAACCGGGACGTGTCGTATCAGCGGTACCCGCGCCTGCTGCGGAAGCTGATCTCCATGTGGCGCCACACGACGGACTGCGCGCAGGTGTTCGCGGTGTCGCCGCGCAACGCGGTGACGGTCTGGTGGCACATGCTCGTGCGCGGAATTTTTCATATCTTTGTATAAACAATTTTTGAAGCTATGGTAAAGATCGGAACTCCCCTCACGGGCGTCGCGAAGAAGGCGCTGCTGTGCGGATCGGGCGAATTGGGTAAGGAGGTGGCCATCGAGCTGCAACGCTTTGGCGTTGAGGTGGTTGCGCTGGACCGGTACGAGAACGCGCCGGCGATGCAGGTGGCGCACCGGAGCTATGTGCTGTCGATGCTGGACGGCGCGAAGCTCCGCGAGATCATCGAGAAAGAGAAGCCGGACCTGATCATCCCGGAGGTGGAGGCGATCGCGACGCCGACGCTCGTGCAGCTGGAGAAGGAGGGGTACCACGTGATCCCGACGGCGAACGCGGCTTTCCTGACGATGAACCGCAAGGGCATCCGCCAGCTGGCGCACGAGCAGCTCGGGCTGCCGACGTCGAATTACCGTTTCGCGGCTACGCGCGAGGAGTTCGACGCGGCCATTGCCGCGGTGGGCACGCCCTGCGTGGTGAAGCCGATCATGAGCTCGTCGGGCCACGGACAGAGCGTGTGCAAGACCCCCGCGGACGCGGACAAGTGCTGGGCGATCGCCCAGGAGGGCGGTCGCGCCGGTGCCGGCGAGGTGATTGTCGAGGGCTTCGTGAAATTCGACTACGAGATCACGCTGCTGACCGTCCGTCACGCGGGCGGGACAACCTTCCTGAATCCCATCGGCCACCACCAGGTGGACGGCGACTACCGTGAGTCCTGGCAGGCGCAGCCGATGAGCGAAACCGCACTCAAGCAGGCGCAGGACATTGCCAAGAAGATCACGGACGCCCTGGGAGGCTACGGTATCTTCGGCGTGGAGATGTTCGTCTGCGGCGACGAGGTGCTCTTCAGCGAGGTGTCGCCGCGTCCCCACGACACGGGCATGGTGACGATGATCTCGCAGGACCTGTCCGAATTCGCGCTGCATGCGCGGGCGGTGCTCGGGCTGCCGATCCCGAAGGTGAACTTCTTCGGCCCGTCGGCCTCGAAAGCGATTGTGGTTGAGGGCGATACGACGCAGGTGGAGTTCGAGAACCTGGAGGAAGTCCTGTCGGAGCCGGATGTGCAGATTCGCCTGTTCGGCAAACCGTTCATCAAGGGGCACCGCCGCATGGGGGTGCTGCTGGCTCGCGACGAGACGGTCGAGGCCGCGCTGGCGAAGGTGGAGCGCGCCTACGCGAAGCTTCGCGTGAAGGTGCTCTAAGTTCCGAAAAAATCGTATCTTTGGGGAAACCAATTGATACGACCACATTATGTTTACGCTTATCTCTTTACCTTACGCGCCCACGGCCCTGGAGCCGGTGATCAGCGCGCAGACGCTGTCGTTCCATCACGGGAAGCACCTGCAGGCCTATGTCAACAACCTGAATGCGGCGCTGCCGGGGAGCGAGTTCGAGGGGCTGTCGCTGGAGGAGATCATCTGCCGCGCGAGCGGCGGGGTGTTCAACAACGCCGGGCAGATCCTGAATCATAACCTGTATTTCACGCAGTTCCGTGCGCCGCAGGCGGATGCGGCCCCGAAGGGTGCGCTGGCCGCGAAGATCGCGGAGCAGTTCGGCTCGCTGGAGGCCTTCCAGGCGGAGTTCGTCGCCAAAGGCGCGGGCCTGTTCGGCAGCGGCTGGGTGTGGCTGCAGGCGGACGCCGCGGGCGAGCTCTCGGTCGCGCAGTACGCCGGCGCGGACAATCCCGTCGCGCACGGCTTCACGCCGCTGCTTACCTTCGATGTGTGGGAGCACGCCTATTATCTAGATTATCAGAATCGCCGTCCCGACCACCTGAAGGCCCTCTGGCCGCTGGTGGACTGGGAGGTCGTGGAGCGTCGCTACGCCCGCTAGCGGCGGGGGTGGTGCTCCAGGATGGCGCGCTGCCAGGTGGCGGTGTCGATGTGCGTGTAGATTTCCGTGGTGAGGATCGACTCGTGGCCGAGCATTTCCTGCACGATGCGCAGGTCGGCGCCGTTCTCGATGAGGTGCGTGGCGAAGGAGTGACGGAAGGTGTGCGGGGAGATTTCCTTGCGGACGCCCGCGAGCAGCGCCTGTTTTTTGACCAGATTGAAAATGGCCACCCGGCTCAGCGGGCGGCCGTTTTTGTTTAAGAATGCGACGTCGTCGAAGGCCGGCTCGGCAGCTTGCGGACGGGCGTCGAGGTAGTTCTTGAATGCGTCGGCGGCGAGCTCCCCGAGGGGGACGAGCCGCTCTTTGTCGCCTTTGCCGACCACGCGCACGAAGCCTTCCTGCAGGTAGACGTGCGAGATCTGCAGGCCGCAGGCCTCGGAGACGCGCAGGCCGCAGCCGTAGAGGATCTCGAGGATGGCGCGGTCGCGAAGGCCGGTCCAGCCGGCGTTGGTGTCGACGGAGTCGAGGATGCTTTCGACTTCTTCGACGGAGAGGACTTCGGGGAGGTAGCGGCCGAGTTTCGGCGCGTCGATGCGGTCGCAGGGGTTGTCGTTCCGTTCGCCCTCCAGGATCAGCCAGTCGAAGAAGGAGCGCAGCGAGCTCAGCAGGCGGGCCTGGGAGCGCTTGCTGAGGTCGTTTGCGCGGGACGCCAGGTATTTCTCGATATCCTCTGTGCGGACCGCCCGCGGCTCCAGTTCCAGCGCCGCCAGCAGCTCCGCGACGTCGCGCCCGTAGGCCGCCACCGTGTTCGGCGACAGCCGGCGCTCCATCCGCAGGTAGTAGCGGTAGTCCTTCAGGATCCTGCTGTCCGGCGCCATCTTATTGATCTTCAAAGAGTCGCGGCGTGTTCTTCTCCTGCTCTTCGCGCTCGCGCGCGTCGTTGAAACATTCGCGGCAGAGGGGCTCGTAGATGTCCTTCTCGCCGAGCAGCACCAGGTCCTCGCTCTTGCTGAGGCGGTGCGAGTGGTTGGCGAGCGCGCCGCAGCGGACGCAGATCGCATGAACCTTCTGGACGTCCTCGGCGACGGCCATCAGGCGCGGCATCGGCCCGAAGGGCTGGCCGAGGTAGTCGGTGTCGAGGCCCGCCACGATGACGCGCACGCCGCGGTTCGCCAGCGTCTGGCACACGTCGACAAGCGTCTCGTCGAAGAATTGCGCCTCGTCCACGCCGACGACCTGGATCTCCGGGCCGACCCGCTCGAGCAGCTCGGCGGGGGTGGCGACGGGGGTGGAGGTGAGTTTGTGGGCGTCGTGCGAGACCACCTCGACGTCGCTGTAGCGCTTGTCGATCACGGGCTTGAAGATGGCGATCTCCTGGCGGGCAAACTGGGCGCGGCGCAGGCGGCGGATCAGTTCTTCGGTCTTGCCGGAGAACATCGAGCCGCAGACGACCTCGATGCAGCCGGATTTTCTATGATTCTCGGAAAACATTGCTTACATTTGTGGTTGCACAAAGATAGCAATTTCTGTGCGGATGCGTATGGGCGCAAAGGGAATTTTGTACATCGTGCCGACCCCCGTCGGCAATCTCGGCGACATGACCTACAGGGCCGTTCAGGTGCTGCAGGAGGCCGATTTGATCCTCGCGGAGGACACGCGCACGACGGCCGTGCTGCTGCAGCATTTCGAGATCCGCGGCAAGCAGGTCCTGTCGCATCATAAGTTCAATGAGCACCAGACCGTTGCGCTGGTTCGCGAGCGGCTCGCTGCGGGGCTTCGGGTGGCGCTGGTGAGCGACGCGGGGACGCCCGGGATCTCCGATCCGGGGTTCCTGCTGGCGCGTGCGTGCGCCGCGGAAGGGATTGAGGTTCAGACGCTTCCGGGCGCGACGGCGTGCATCCCGGCGCTGGTCTCGTCCGGCCTGCCCTGCGACCGTTTCTGCTTCGAGGGGTTCCTGCCGGTGAAGAAGGGCCGCTCCTCGCTGCTCGCTTCGCTGGTCTCGGAGCCGCGGACGATGGTGTTCTACGAGTCGCCGCGGCGGCTGGTCCGGACGCTGGAGCAGCTCGTGGAGGCCTTCGGTCCGTTACGCCCCTGCTCCGTGGCTCGGGAGATTTCGAAGGTGCACGAGGAGCATGTCCGCGGTTCGCTGGCGGAGGTACTGGCTCATTTCCAGGCGGTTGAGCCCAAGGGCGAGATCGTGCTGGTGGTCGGGGGCTTCGTCTCCGACGCCCCCCGCGAGCACCGGAATAAGTACAAGGACCTGGAGGAGGAGTAGTTCTTCCTGTTTCCCGCCCGCTAAACCCGACAAGCGGTTGCCGTTTTCCGTAACTATTTAATTTTGAGAATATTGTGAAAGTAACTGGGGACACTTGGACCTGGTTACTTTCGTAATGGCCTCATATGTAGCATGTTACGAAAAACAGCAAAACAGCGAAATACTCAACGCTCGCAACTCTCTCTATCTCGATTTCGTCCGTTTTTTATAACTGCTTGTGAAAGAATAATTTATGAAAGCTAATTGCTTGATTGTTTGTTATTTGCGAAAAACGGGTGCTCCCTGGCGTGATACTGGTTTGGGGCTGTCGCCGCCTCCCATTACGGTGGTCGGCGGCTGCAAGGCGGGCGGTTCGGAGAGCCATGGGGGCTCTCCGACTCGCCCGCTTGCTGCCCGGTTGGACCGGCAAGCCCCAGGCAACAGGCATGGCGTCGCGAGCGGCGCAGGGGGTTACGGGGGGCGGAGCCCCCTTCATCGATAGGAGGCGCGGGTGCCTCCGACTATCAATTTAGGGGTGGTTTTCTATCAATTTTCGGGCAGGGTGTAAAAAAGGTATTTTTTTGTTGGCAGTTAAACGATTAATCGGGATTTGGTGTTGTTTCTTTTGCCATATTCGTGGCAGGACCGGGCGTGGGATTGGCACGCTCACCGTGTTAATGCTACTATCAAACCACTCAAAGTTACCTCCTCCTGCTGAAGCGTCCGGTCCTTTTTATTGTGAAAGATGATGAGAAGAATAAGCCGTCGGCGGCGGTGTTCAAGGTGGGGGCGATTGCCCTGGCCTTTCTGATCGTCGGGTACCAGGCGGCGCTGTTCGTCACCCGTGCATCGAAGATGCGGCTGGAGGCGAATCGGGATAGGCCGGATACGGTGTATGTCTATTACAAAGACGCGGAGGAACAGTTCGGGAGCTCTGATAATCAAACGCCTGAAAGTCAATCTGTTTCGAGATTTCCTTCGCTCGCGAATCGCTTTGGTTCCGGGACGATTGCGAGGACAAAGTCGGGCGGAATCGCACGCCGGAACGCGCCGCATTCGGAGTACGTGGAGTCGTACCGGAAGGAGACGCGGCGGGTGGAGAGTTTTCGGTTCAATCCGAATACGGTGTCGGTGGAGGATCTTATCCGTCTGGGTTTCAGCGAGAAACAGGCGGCGGCAATCGACCGGTACCGGGCGAGCGGGGGACGATTTCGCCGGAAGGCGGATTTCGCGAAATCGTTCGTCGTGGCGGACTCGGTGTACCGGCGGCTGGAGCGGTTCATCGACATTCCGAAGGTTGATCTGAACCGCGCGGACTCGGCGGCGCTGGACGACCTGCCGGGGATTGGGGCGTGGTACGCGAAGCGGATCCTGGAGTACCGCGCGGAGCTGGGTGGGTACTCGTTCGCGGAGCAGCTGATGGATATCTATCGCTTTGACCGTGAGAAGTTTGACGCGCTCGCGGACCTGGTGTACTGCTCGCCGCCGGCGCCGTACGCGCTGTGGACGCTGCCGGCGGACTCGCTGCAGCGGCACCCGTACATCCGCTCGCGGCAGGCGGCGCGCTCGATCGCGCTCTTCCGCGAGCACACGCCGCGGGACG